>Ga0210387_10000235_pt1 | contig 40591 bp, 31 predicted proteins | sample IncBWC7OmetaG_FD_160108 | JGI IMG/M metagenome (GOLD analysis project Ga0210387, IMG submission 160108) | Forest soil microbial communities from Barre Woods Harvard Forest LTER site, Petersham, Massachusetts, United States - Inc-BW-C-7-O ... | reverse complement strand
GCCAGCACCTGACTGGCGGTCGCCAGCAAACGAAGCTTCTCCTCGCGCGCGGATCCCGGAGCATCGAAGAGATCGGAGCGACGTTCCCTCACGGATCTCATAGCCCCTCGCGCCCCGACACCATGTGCGGCGAGAGATAACGTTTTGGAACTCCGACGGTCAAGCAGCAAGCCGAGCTCGACCGAAAACTCAGTATCTCCCTCAAAGCGCGGCAGCGTGAGCGATGCACGAGCACGTTTTTGGTTACGTGGGCAATAAATTTGTGTGGCACACCCTTTACATTTCGTGCCCCGGAGCGAGATTGGCGGCGTGAGCTCACCGGGAACCCGCGTTGTCATCGTCGACGATCACCCGATCGTGCGGGACGCGCTCGCCTGTCTCCTCGGCGAGAGCCCCGAGCTCCAGATCGTCGGCGTCACGGCGAGCATTCGAGAGACGCTCCCCCTCGTCGAACGCACCACGCCGGATCTGCTGCTGGTCGACCTGTCGCTGGAAGATGGGAGCGGGATCGAGCTGGCGCGGGCGCTCCGCCGTTCGAGGTTGAAGACGCGGGTGCTGATCATCACCGGGTTCCGCGATGAGTTCGCGGCCGCCGAGGCGCTCTCCGTCGGCGTCCACGGCTACATTCTCAAAGAGCAGCCGACCGCCGATCTGCTGGTGGCGATCGACACGGTCGCCCGTGGCGGACGCTACATCTCCCCCCTCATGGCGTCGCGCATGCGGACCGACACCGCGCACGGGTCCGAGGATCGCCTGCTGGCCCGTCTGTCACGCCGCGAACGTGAAATTTTCCGGCTGGTGGTGGCCGGCAGCGGCAGCAAGGAGATCGCCACCCGCCTCTTCATCAGCGTGAAGACGGTCGACACGCATCGCACGAACATCAACCGCAAGCTCGGCGTGCGCACCACCGCCAGCCTGATCCGCTTCGCGGCTGCGCACGGAATCGCGATCGCGCCGCGCGCCTCTTCGGAGGACACCGATCTGATCGACCCGGCGCCTCCGCCGCCGGTCATCCCGTCGGTCTGACGTTCACGAGCGCCCTGGCCCGACCGCCCGAACGGTCGCGCGGGCGCGCCGTCGGCCTTGACCGGCGAACCTCGTCCTGTATTCTCGGCCGCCGCGTCAGTTCGACAACGCACTCGGGCCCATAGCTCAGCTGGTAGAGCTGCGGACTTTTAATCCGTTGGCCGCAGGTTCGAACCCTGCTGGGCCCACCGAAGCCGATCCGTCGATCTACGTTCCGACGTTCCGAAGCTCCCCGTTCCGGCGCTCCACCTCCACCAACGCCGCGGCGAGCGGCATCCCCGTTCGCCGCAGCGCCTGCAGGAGCGCGAGCCGGGGATCGCCGTCCGCCCGCGCCTGCGCCGCCCGCAACGCGCGCACCTCCGCGTTCGCCGCCCGAATCTCCGCGCCCAGAGCCAACTCGGTCGCCACCGCCCGTACGCGGGCTCGCTCCTGCCGCCGGGTCAGTGCCCGCGCTGCCGCCTCCCGGATCCGCCGCTCCTCCCACCGCTGCCCTGCAACCGTCCGGTCGTTCTCGGTCGGCCGGTAGCCGGCGTCGCAGCGCACGCACTCGCAGTCACGCCGGTGCGTGACCCCGTCCGCCTCGACCCGAGGCAGGTGCGCGAGCAGCGAAAGGTTCCGGGCCATGGCGATCGGGTGTCCTCTGTACCTATACCTCTGTTCAGTATAGCCACCGGATCAGGTCGGTCAAGGCCCGATAATGAGGGGCCCAACGGGCTCAGGGGCCGACCGGCGCGAACGCCACCACGCTGTAAGCGACGGCCAACCCGGGGCCGGGGTTCCGGTAGCCATGCCGCTGGTCGCCGCGAAACAGGACCACGTCGCCCGGATCGAGCGCGAAGGTCTCACCCGCGGCCGAAAGCTCGATCCGCCCCCGCTCGCAGGTCAGGTACTCGCGCGTGCCGGCCGTGTGGGGGACGCCGGCCATGGTGCTCCCCGGCGGCAGCTCCATCCGTTCGATCTCCAGGCCGGGGATGGACTCGGGGAGCAGCTTGCGGACCACCACCGGCCCGCGCGTCCGGCTGGGGAGCGAGCCGGCCTTGTAGAGACGGCCCATCCCGCGCGGCGGCTCGATCAGCTCCTCCAGCCGGACCGAGAGCGCCTGCGCCACGCGGACCAGCACGGCCAGCGTCGGGTTGGAGGCACCGGACTCGAGGTTGGCCCAGGTGGCGCGCGGAACGCCGGCCAGCCGCGCGATCTGCTGCTGGGTCTGGCCACGCGCCTCGCGGAGCGCCTGGATGTTGCGGCCGAGGTGCGCCGCCGCGCCGGCGCGTGCGTCGGATGCCATCGCCAACAAGATGACCCCCTGCCAATCTATTGGCAACCCGGTTGATACGTTGTCAGGGGCGGGCATCCTCCAGACATGGATCACGAAAACGCAGCCATCGGCGGACGGTTCTTGCAGGGACAAAACGCGCTCGTCACCGGGGGCAGCCAGGGGCTCGGCCGGGCGCTGGGCGGCGCTCTGGCGGCCGCGGGAGCGCGCGTGGTGCTGGTCGCCCGCCACTTCGATCCGCTCGCGGCGGCGGTCGCCGAGATCCGCGCCGGGGGCGGCCAGGCGCACGCCGTCGTCGCCGACCTGGCCGACAAGGACGCGGCCGCGGCGATCGCCGGTCAGGCCGCCGCGCTGGTCGGTCCGATCGATCTGCTGATCAACAACGCCAGCACCCTCGGCCCGGTGCCGCTGCGGCTGCTGCTCGACACCGACTGCGAAGACCTCGAGCGCGCGCTGGCGGTCAACCTGGTGGGTGCGTTTCGCCTGACCAAGGCTCTCGCGGGGCCGATGGTCCTGCGCGGCGCGGGCACCATTGTGAACGTTTCTTCGGATGCCGCGACCGAAGCCTACGAGCGCTGGGGCGCCTACGCCGCGTCGAAGGCGGCGCTGGAACAGCTCGGGCGCGTCTGGGCGGCGGAGCTGGCCGGCACCGGCGTGCGTCTCTTCACCGTCGATCCAGGCGAGATGGACACCAAGATGCACGCCGACGCGATCCCCGACGCCGACCGCGCCGAGCTGTCGGACCCCGGGCGCGTCGCCGAGCGGATCGTGGAGCTCCTCGCCGGCAGCGACACCGCGAGCGGCGCGCGCGTCGCCATCCGCGTCGGACCCGCACAAGCGAGCGCCGCCCAGGCGGTGACCCGATGAGGCCGGCGCACGGCTACCCCGACCGGCGCGACGACGTCCGCCTCCTGGTGATCGATCCCGCAGCCCCCGAGGGCGCCGGGTTGCGCGAGACGCGCACACCGGCGCTGCCCGTGCTGCTGGCGCCCGGCGATCTCCTGGTCGTCAACGACGCCGCCACCCTCCCCGCCTCGCTGCGCGGGACCGACGAGGCCGGGCGCCCCGTCGAGGCGCGCCTGCTCGCCGCGCGCGGAGGCTGGCGCGTGGAGGCTGGCTCTCCGCCTCCCACGCGCTTCGTGGCCGTGCTGTTCGGCGCCGGCGACTGGCACACGCGCACCGAAGACCGCCCGCCGCCACCCGAGCTCGCCGAGGGCGCGCGCCTCCGCTTCGGCGCGCTCGCCGCCACGGTCGGACGCCAGGCGACGCTCTCGCCGCGGTTGGTGGAGCTGCGCTTCGACGACGACGGCGACGCGCTCTGGGCCGCGCTCTACAAGGAAGGACGCCCGGTCCAGTACGCCCACCTCGCGCACGATCTTCCGCTCTGGGCGGTGCAGACCGTCTACGCGACGCGCCCCTGGGCGTTCGAGATGCCGTCGGCCGGGCGGCCGCTCTCCTGGGAGATCCTGCTCGCGCTGCGCCGCCGCGGCGTCCGCTGGGCGTCGCTCACCCACGCGGCCGGGCTGAGCGCGACCGGCGATCCGGCGATCGACGCCGCGCTGCCGCTCCCCGAGGCGTTCGAGATCCCGCCCGCCACCGCCCGAGCCGTCGCCGAGACGCGCGCGCACGACGGCCGGGTGGTGGCGGTGGGCACCACGGTGGTCCGCGCGCTCGAGGGAGCCGCTCAGCAACACGGCGGCGCGATCCGCGCCGGCCGCGGCGAGACCGACCTGCGCATCACGCCCGCCTTCCGCCCGCGCGTCGTCGACGGCATCCTGTCGGGGGCGCACGCCGCGCACGAGAGTCACTTCCAGCTCCTGGCCGCGTTCGCCGGTTCCGATCTGCTGGCGGCAGCCGCCGCTCACGCCGAGCGCGCCGGCTTCCTGACCCACGAGCTCGGCGATTCGATGCTGGTTTTGCCGGGCGCGCTGGCCCCTGCCCACCGAAAGGCGACCTCGGTCGGGTAGTGCGGGAGCCGCAGCGGAGAGCGCTTGCGCTTTGCCGTCCCTTCCTTAGACTACGCGTCCCTCGTCGGGACCCCATCGTCTAGCCCGGCCCAGGACAATGCCCTTTCAAGGCATGAACGCGGGTTCGAATCCCGCTGGGGTCGCTAGATATACGAGACAGTTCAAGAGGTTACGACGGGCGGATGATTTCCTGGGCCCGCTGAGGGCCCATTTTTGGGGTCTCATGTGCAGTTCTCGCCGGAAGCGCCGAGGCAGGGTCGAGCCCGGGCCCAGGCGAAGCTCGCAAAGGACCCGCAATCCCGCGATGATTCATCGTCCTCGGCGATCTCGACCCTGCGACTCAGGCCTGTCGCTGGCGATCCCATCGGGTTGGGAATCGGATGCGGACATCCGGTGCCTCCTCGTCCATCTCGGGGCGGCCCTTTCTCGAGCACGACGGGTACAAACACTGCGTTTCATAGCCAGCGGGCAAGTTCGGAAGTGCCGTGACTCTGCCGCCGTGCACGTGGTGCCCGGCACCGGTCGCCCCGCGCTTCCAGCGGTCCACGCGGATAAGCCGGGTCGACGGCTGAGGTGGCCCCGTTCTGCAGAGTGTACTACCATGGTAAGAACATGGCGACCACACGAGCTGGCAAGACCGTGAAGGTCAGCATCTCCATCGACAAAGCCGATCTGGCGGTCCTTCGGCGTCGAGCCCGCGAGTCATATCGCGGTAATCTCTCCGCCGCGTTTTCAGAGGCCGCTCGATTGATACGACAGCGCGCGGCCCGCACGCGGCTGATCGACATGTTGGGCGGTCCGACGTTGACGGTCGGCGCGGCGGAGTCGATAGACGCCGAACAGGCTGAGCATCCCGGCGAGTCGAAGAAGGCCCGGCGAGCTCGCGCGGCGTGACGGGGTTGACCTTCGACACGGGCGCCCTGATTGCCCTCGAGCGCCGCAAGCTCCGTATGCGCCAGGTCTTGGAACGCGCGCGGGAGCGCGACCAGATCATCACGGTTCCCGCAGACGTCGTCGCCGAGTGGTGGCGCGGACCAACCGACATCCGGAAAGCGATTCTCGACTCGGTCGATGTCGAACCCCTGACCCTCGGCCTGGCCAAGATTGTTGGTCAGGCCCTTGGTGCGGTTCCCGGAGCAACCCTCGTTGACGCAATCGTCGTCGCCTCGGCGGCCTCCCGCGGTGACATCATCTATTCGAGCGACGTTCACGACCTCGAGCGCCTTCGCCGCGCATTTCCAAGCGTCAGAATCCTCGGAGCATAGGCTTCCGCTCTGTCTGGGGTGGCGTACTCACGCAGTGCCTCGTCTGCGCGCCCGCGGCGCGTCCATTGGCTGACCACGAGAAGGTGACCTTCCTGGCGGACCCACGCTGGCGATCGGATGGCGGAGGATGCCGACCTCGGCAACGGCATCTATCTGTATCCATTTCTGGCCATCGGGGGTGTCCTTGCCCTGATCGCCGCCCTGTTGGTCGTGAGAGCCGGCCACGGGCCACACCGGCTGCTCGTTCCGCTGGCAGGCTCCTTGGTGGCGGGCCTCGCGAATCTCGCGGTGACCATCGCGATGCTCTACATCACTCACGTCCCCGGCCCTCCGCTCGACGCGTTCGTCGACAATCTGTGGTGGTTGAGCGACGCGCCGGCGCATGCGCGCGAGCAAATCCTCCCGAGCGGCACTCTGAAGTTGGTCGTTGCGATCGGTTACGTTGGCACAGAGGGCGTCGCCCAGCTCGAGGACGGCGGCGCCGGCGCTCACGGCGCGGGCCTCCGGCAGAACATTGCGAGGTGACACAATGAACCGGAATCAGTGGCTCTTGCTCGCGACCTATGCTCTCAGCCTATACAGCGTGGGCAATATCTGGCCCGTTCAGCTCTCGAGTTACCACCTCTGGCGGTACGTGGGACCGCGCGAGTTTCATGCGTATCACCTCGCATGGTGGCACAGCATCCGGGGCGTCATCCTCGGGCCCGCCGTGCTCGTGTTTATCGGCGCGCTCCTCATGTTGTGGTGGCGAATCCCGGGCGTTCCGAGATGGGCCGTTTGGGCAGCGCTGGCATTGCAGCTTGCCCTCGTGCTGGGGACCGCGCTCTGGTGGGGGCCGCTGATGGCACGATTGGAACTGCCGAATGGAGAGCTCGCCGTCGAGCGCTTCCACCTGCTTATGCGCACGCAGTCCAAGCCAAAGGCGAAAAGGCAGCATTTGGGCCTGGCGATGTTTGAACCAGATCTCGTTGGATACCTAAGACGTGTCTCGTCTCGCGCTCTGAGCGCCAAATGTCGCCGCTGTTGTTACCCCCCGCTGCCGTGCGGGCGCGGGGGCGCGCGCCGGCGGGCCGGTTCGGCTCCACAACGGATTCTCCTCGCCATCCGCTCGATGAGGCGAACCAACTCGGCGGTGGACGCCCAGCGCGTCTCGACTTGTGGGCCCAGAAACGCGCGAATCCGCGCCGGTGCCAAGACACGACGGTGGCCGGCCTCACGCTGCAGGATGCCGCACCTAGACCGCCCTCTGCGGCGGCCTGATCACAGTGACCAGCCTCAGCGCGCCCCGGACAGCCCCAGGGTGAAGGTGTCTCCGCTGACCGAGATCGTTCTACAGCCACCTTTCATCGTCTCACGGAACGTCACCGCAGCCCCGACCTGCCGACCACCTTCCAGATGGCCCGTCAGGCGACAGGTCGTCGTCCCTGGCCGCGAATCGGTTACGGTCACGATCGTCACCCCACCAACGCCGATCCAAAACGACGCGACGCACGGCGTGTCCGCCGCCACGTCGAGCACCGGCGAAGGCAACAGGGCCTGATTGATGGTGGCTACCTTCTTGTCGTTGGGGCAATTGGCGCGCGCCATACCGATGCTCCACCCAGCCAGGGAGGCAGCGATAAAGGCGATGAGTACAACCCTCTCCCGCGTCACAAGATGGGGCACCATTGTGAGACTTCTGGCGTACCCTACGGCGCGGAAAACGCCATCCTCACCGTCATTGAGACAGCCCCTCGCAATGATGGCGGCCCGCGATTCCCGGACACCCGAAGATGCGGCCTTAAGCTCGGGGGCTCGACCTCCCTGGGAACGGACGCGTCTCGGTCGATCGCCATCTGCGGGCGGTCACGGTTCCAGTCGGCGGCGCGGGCGAGAACCCGCCCCCCGGGCCTATCGGGAGGACCGATTGACCGCCGGATCCCGCTGTACCCGAAGGAGATCCTACTTGCTGCGAGGCCCTCGACCACCACCCACAATTGCGTCTCGCGACGTTGCGTCTCAGCAGAGGCTCTCGGAAGTGCGACCACGCACACGACCAGCATCCCCAGAACTCCCGCGGTGCTGAGCACGAGGCATGATCACGGTGTAGGTGTAGGTGTAGGTGTAGCTGAGCTGTCCATAGTTGGTCAGCCGGTCCTGCCCATCATAGTTCGCTGACTCCATACCCGAGCTGGTCGTTCTCGAGAGCCGGTTGCCGTTCTGATCGTAGGTGTAGGCTGCCGCCAGAACTCCGTCGACGGTAACGTTAAGCAATCGCCTGGCTCGGTCGTATCCGTAATCCATCGTGTGGCTAACCCCTTCAGAGACACGACCCGACTTGTCTAGCGTTTCGCTGAGTTGGAATATGGACGTTCCATTGTAACTCGCTGCATATCCGGCAGAACACCAGCTTCCCTCGAAGGTGCTTCATGCGTCGGAGCGCTTCCGCGAGCCGCTCCGTCATGGGCACCTTTCGCTCTCGCCCAGACTTCGTCGGTCCGACTTCCCCGCGCGTCGAAGAGCGGCGGAACACGACCAGGTTGTTGTGCCAGTCGATGTCCCCCCACTCCAGCGCGAGCTGCTCCCCTTAGCAACCCCAAACGGCGCGCGGTCCGAACTCTGGCGCGCTGCCAACCTTGCGTCGAGTGATTGGCGGCCAGGCGGGGGAGCGTCCGTCTGGCCAGTGCCTGCGGACACCTTCCTTGCTGCGCCATGAGCAATCGAGCCGGACGAACTGCTGGTCGGCCAGCAGTTCTGCACCAATCGCGATGAGGTGCTGGCGCTTCTGGCGGAGGATTCGTGGCACGACCACTGCATGATGCACCCGCCAAGGAGAAGGTTCGCATTCGAATGAAAATCCCAACCATTCTATTGATCACGATTCTGTCGCTGACTGCTGGTCGTGCCGCGGCTCAGAGCCGCGACGGCGCGACCGACGGGCTGTCCGACGCGGCTCGACCGACCGATGGGTACGTTTCAGACGACGCCACAGACGGCAGGCCCGGGAACCGCGACGCTGCCGCCGTTCATGACGGGTCCGCGGATGGATCGCACGGGGGCGCACCCCACGACGCGTCGCCCGCCCCCGCCACGCCGTTTTTCCTGCACGAAAAGCCTGGCTGCTCCGTCGGTGGTGCAGGCGCAGGCGGAGGGTGGACGCTGCTGTCGGCGGGACTGGTGGTGGTCGTTCTGGCCAGGGGCCGACGGCGCCGTCAGCCCTGAACGGCCGGCGCTCCAACGGCGTCCTCTCGCGCCTTCTCCAGACGCTCGGCGGGGGCCGGAGCGCCCTTCCGGCGCCCGTCCTGCGGACGCAGGAGACCCAGGTTCTCCCGGTAGGTGGCGCCCTCATAGTCGTGGTGGAATAGCCCGCGCCGTTGCAGTTCGGGAACGACCAGCTCGACGAAGTCCTCGAACCCGCCCGGCAGCAGGGGCGGGACGACATTGAAGCCGTCCGCTCCGCCCTGCGTGAACCACTCCTCGATGACGTCAGCGACCTGGGTGGGCGAGCCGATGAGCTGCAGGTGCCCGCGCGCCACGCCAAAGCGCAGGACGAGCTGCCGCACGGTGAGGTTCTCACGCCGCGCCAGCTCGAGGAGCTGCTTCATGCGCCCCTTGCCGTTTTCGGGCTCCGGGAGATCGTCGGGCAGCGGACCGTCGAGATCCAGCTTAGACGCGTCGATGCCGAACTGGAGGAGACCACGCGCGAAGTCCACCAGGGACTGCAAGCTCTCGAACTTGTCCCGCGCTTCTTGATCGGTCTTGGCGACGACCACCGAGAGGCCCGGCGTGATCTTCAGCTGGTCGGGCTCACGACCGTGCGCGGCCATCCGTCCCTTGACGTCGCGGTAGTAGGCCTGCGCGACGTCGAGCGACTGCGCCGAGGCGTAGATCATCTCCGCGATTCCGGCCGCGAACTCGCGGCCGGTGTCTGAGTTGCCGGCCTGCACGAGCACCGGGTAGCCCTGGATCGGGCGCGCGACATCCAGCAGGCCCTCCGAGGAGAAGTGCTTGCCGGCATGGCGCACCGGGTGCGCGGAGGTCGTCTCGAAGAACCGGCCCGTCGCCCGGTTCGGACGATCGAACGCGTCGTCGTCCCAGCTGTCCCACAGCTGCTTGGCGAGCGCGACGAACTCGGCCGCCCGCTCATACCGCTCGGCGTGGCTAAAGAGCCTCGGGAGCCCGAAGTTCCGGGCCGGCGCCGGGGACAACGACGAGACGACGTTCCACCCGGCCCGACCGCCCGAGACGTGATCGAGCGAGGCGAAGACGCGCGCGGCGCTGTAGGGGTGCTCGAAGTTGGTGTTCACGGTCGCCACCAACCCGATGTGCTTGGTGTGGGCCGCGATGTACGACAGCAGCGAGATGGGCTCGAACTGGAACGCCACGCCCATGCGGCTGTGCGCCTCCAGATCTTCCGCTGAGCGGCCAATGAAGTCGGCGAGAAAGAAGGTGTGGAGCTTCGCCCGCTCGGCAAGGACCGCGAGCTTGAGCCAGTAGTCGACGTCGGGGCGACCGTCGCCGGACGCGCTCGGGTGGCGCCACGCAGCCGGGTGATGCCCGAAGCGCATGAAGAATGTATTCAGAATCAGCTGTCTTGGAGCTCTCTGCTTCGGCATGAAACCTCTCCCTCTGCGATCGCGGCCAGTCTCGCGTGCTGGCGGGAATCTCGAGTCAGCCCACGGTCACCACCAACGCGCGAGGAGCGAAATCCCGATGGTCCGCGGATCGCCCCAGATCGCGACGTCGCCCGTGGACCCCGCCGCCCCCGGCAGCGCGTGCTGCCGGTAGCGGACGTCGGCGAGATTGTCGGCGTAGAGCGTGAGCGAGACCTTGTCGTCGGGGCTGACCAGAGCGATTCGCCCGTTGATGAGTTAATAGGCCGGCGCCTGCAGGAGCGGATCGGTCTGGTTGGTGGCGTAGAAGAACTGCCGGCTCTGGAAGTGCCAGTCCCCCGCGAAGACCAGTTTGGGAACCCGGCCCGGACCGAGGGGAACCCGATAGTCGGCGACCAAGATGGTGCTCACGTGGGGAGAGCGGACGAACTGATTGCCCGAGTAGTTGGTGCCGCCGTTCAGCACCTGGAAGTTGGTGAACTTCGTGTCGAGCAAGCCGAGGCTGCCGCCGAGGTGCAGGTTGTGGATCGGCAGGGAGTCGACCTCCAGCTCGCCGCCGTTCGCGTACCCCGCGGAGACGTTCTGCAGGTATGAGACCGCCGTGTTGGTCGGAGGCAGCGGCCCTACCACGTTGACCTGAATGTTGTGGTAATTGTAGCGGAACGCGCTGGCGTTCACGACCAGCCGGTTCTTGAACCAGCTGGTCTTGGCGCCCAGCTCGAAGTCGTCCAACGTCTCGGGTTGAACCACGTTCAGGGCGGACAGCGAGGTGGCCGCCGTGTTGTATCCGCCGGACTTCACGCCGTGCGCGTAACGGAAGTAGACCTGCGCCTGCTTCGTGATCTCGTACTGCGGCGTGATGTCGCCGGTCAGGTTGTTCCAGGTGTTGGAAGGGGTCGACGAAAACCAGTTGCTGAGCGGCGTCGCCACCGACTGGGGCAACCACCATTGGCCGATATCCGAGAAGACGGCCGACGTACCGGTCGGCGTGGCCTCGCGGAAGAAGTTGAGCCGGCGGGTCTCGGTCGACAAACGAAGGCCGCCGGTCACGTTCAATCCATCGACGATCTTGACCGTCGTGCTCCCGAACAGCGCCGCGCTGTTCGCCAGTTGCGAGAAGCTGGTGCGAGCGTAGTTGGCCCCCCCGGGCGACTCCATCGGCAGCCCGGGAAGCTTGCCCGTCACCGCGTCGCTGTCGATGTTCTCGTGAAAGAAGAATGCCCCCGCGATCCAGCTGGCGCGCTGCTGGCGCGGTGAGGCGACCCGCAGCTCCTCGGAGAGCTGGTACGAGCGCGCCTGCCCCCAACTGCGGCTGATCTCGATCGGCGTGTAATCCGAGTCGCCCTGGTTCTGGTCGCGGTAATCTTCGTACGCAGAGATGGACGTCAAGGCGTAGCCGTTCACCCGCCACTTGACGTTGATGAACGCACCGTTCTGGGTCAGGTTGTCGCTGGTGGGGGCGTTGGTGTCGACGGTGTTGGTGTCGGCGCTCGGGACATAACCGAGGAGGTAGGCGCCGCTGGGGGCGTTGCTGGAGGTGGTGTTCGTGGCCCCTTGGGTGGCGTAGTGCCGGAAGTGGACGTTGCCCAGCACCTCGAGATCCGGTGTGACCTTGCCGAGAAGCTGCAGCCGGACGGCACCGTCCTGGAACTGACCGTCTTGCAGACCGGTGTACAGGTTGTCGAACCGGCCGCCGCGGGACTCATAGTGGAAGGCGATGCGCGCCGCGAGGTGATCCTTCCAGATGGTGTCGCCCGCGGCCCCCTCGACGATGCGGTCGTTGAAGGTGCCGTCGTCGAACCTGAGGTACCCGTCGGAGTCGAACTCCGGCTTGCGGGTGACGATGTTGATGGCGCCGCCGGTGGTGTTCTTGCCCCACAACGTCCCTTGCGGGCCGCGCAGCACTTCGACGCGATCGAGATCGAAGAGCGGGAACCCCGTGGAGCTGGCATTGTTGATATAGACGTCGTCGAGATAGAAGCCGACCGGGTTCGAGAAGTCGATCTGCTGTTGTCCGGTCCCAATGCCGCGGATCCACCAGCGCGGCCGGCCGTGGAGCTGTGTGGCCGCCGAGGCGTTCGGGACGTAGTTGAGGACCTCACTGGCCGACCGGCCGATCTGGTTCTCGGTCAAGGAGTCGCCCTGCAGGACGCTGAGGGCGCTCGGCACCGACTGGGCGTTCTGTTCGCGTCGCTCCGCGGTGACCACCACCTGCTTGAGCGCGGTCGTCCCCTCCTTTGGCTCGGTCCCGGTGCTCACCGGCGCTTCCGGCGCCGCGCTGCTCTGCGGCGACGCCGCGGTTGAAGCGGGCGCGGGAGCCGGGCTCGGGGCGACCGACGGTGGCGCGGCCGCGTCAGGTGAGGCGACGACCGGCGGGCTGGCATCCGGCGGGCTGGCATCCGGCGAGCCGGCGTCCGTCGAGGGCGACGTCGGCGCGGCAGCCGCTGACGGCGAAGGCGGCGCTTGGCCGAAGGCGGGAACGACGAAGCTCAGCGCCACGGCGCCGAAGAGAGCGCAGACACCCAGACGCAGCTTGCGAGCGCGCGCGGTGGCATGAAAGCTGTCTCTGTTCTCGGCGAAGAGATGCTCCGCTCCCTGGGTCTCTGCCGCTGGATGATCGGTCGTGTCCACGAATTCCTCGAGTTGTTTGGCGGGATCCCGGAAGTGGGCCCGCGACCTCCGCCCCTGTGCAACGCGTGCGCCAGACGAGACGTGCCATGGACACGGCGGACGATCGGAGGTCCGGAGACCAGCCGCGGGCGGGGGCGCGCGGCCTCTGACCGCCGGCGCGCTCCCGTGCTGGCAGAGAAACAGGATCGAGACCTGCTGTCTCTCCAGCAGCAGCGCCCCCGTCCGACGGCCTCACGTGGCCCCACTCTTGAATGGGTCGGCAATGACCGGAGACCCAAACGAAAGGAACGTCCTCTTGAAGAAGATCGAGGCGGCCATCAGACCGCACAGGATTGACGAGGTCCAAGACCGCCTCCACAAGGCGGGCGTGAACGGAATGACGATCATCGAGGTCCGGGGGTTCGGCCGGACGGGAGGGAAACCCGAGGTCTACCGAGGCTCGACCTATGTCACCGACTTCGTCCCCAAACTGCACGTCGAGGTCGTCGTCCCCGACGAGCTGACGGCGACCGTCGTCGAAGCGCTGACCCACGGCGCCCGGACGGGCAAGATCGGCGACGGAAAGATCTTCGTCTCATCGGTCGACGAAGTCGCGCGGATCCGGACGGGCGAACGGAACGAAGACGCGCTCTGAGAACAAGGTTGCTGCCTGGCCAGCAACCGGCTCCCCTCGACTGCGCGCACGTCAGCAAGCGCCACGCAGATATCCCCTCGGCCTCGAGCGCCGCCCGCACCGCCGAACGGGCTGAGATGGCCTCGAAGTAGGCGCCCAGCACCGGCGTCCTCCCGAGCGCTTCGGGAGCGAGCTTCCGCAAGCTGCGCAACACGTAGTAGGCATAGCGGTCGGCCACCGTGAAGGTATCGCCGACCAGGTGACGCTTGCCTTCGAGCCTCTTGGCCAGGAATGCGAATCGGGAGACGAGACGCGCCCGCAGGGTCTCTTTCAGCTCGGCGCCGGCCGTGGGGTTGTTGATGGGCCCGAAGCCCTTGTGCAGTTCGGTGGCGAAGAAGTGCAGCGCTTCAGCAGCCCGGAAAGCAGGCCGTCCCAAGCCGCTCGGCGGCCTGGGCGCGGCCGACGGCGGCGATCTCAAGGACCTTGGCGACGGTCTGCCGCGCCGTCCGCTGCAGCTCCGGCGTGTCGGCGTATTTCGCGAGCAGCCTCTGGCCAAGCTCTTGGTGCGCCCGCTCATCCGGCTGGATGTAGGCGCGATAGATGCGAGCCGTCTCGGCGTCGCCGCGCTGGTCACAGAAGGCGATGAAGCCCTCGTTCACCGCGTAGGCGATCGACTCCAGCGTGAAGAGGCCCGCGGCCACGCGTTCGACGGTGGTGGAGAGGCCCCTCAGATATCGAAACAGCGGGTTCTCCGGCGGCTGCTTGAACGCGGCCGCGTCGAAGCCAAGGTCGGCGAGGCGATCAGCGACGAGCTGAAAGTGCCCCGCCTCGTCACCCGCCTGGCGGGCGAAGGCGAGCTTCACGTCGATCTCGGGCGTGCTGGGGGTCCAGGCGGCGGCCAGCTCGCTGACGTTGATCTCGTTGGCCAGGGCGACCTCCAGCAACCGCTTCGCGTCAACTGGACCTCCGCCCAGCGACGCCTCCCCCGCCGCCACCATGCGCGAGAGGCGCTCCGCCTTGAACGCCTCGAGCTCCAGAACAAACGCGGCTGTCTCCATGATCTATTCCTCGCCCAAGTCGACCGGGCGCGCCACCAAAACCGCCGCCGTCAACGAGCCCGGGAAGCGCGCGAGTCAGCGCCATCGTGCCGACGCCGCCGCCCGCATCACACGATCTCGTACTCGACCTGCCCTTCGCGCCCGATCGGTCCGCCCTCGATCCGGATCATCTTCGCCGGGCCCTCGCGCCAGGGCGAGTGCAGCGCGCCCTCGTTGTAGGTGCGGGCGTGGCCAGGTGTGAGCTCGTGGGTCGTGAGCTTCCGGACCTTGCCCGGGCGCTCGGGCGTCGCCTTTTCGACCAGCTCCCACTCGTCCATGAAGGTCGTTCCCGTGGCTTGCCCGTAGATGGCCCAGGAAGCGCCATGGTCGTGCGGCTTCGTCCGCCGCGGTCCCGGAAAGGCGTGCCCGAGAACGACGAACCCGAGATCGCTGTCCTTGTAAAGCAGGCGTCGCTGCTCCTCCTGCGGGCCCAGTTGCTCGGAGACGAACACCTCGTCCCGCAGCAACTCCTCGAGCAGCAACCGCACGCGATCGCGACCCGACGGTCCGGGCTCCACCGAGAGGATGTCGTGAGCCTGACGACCGAACTCTTCCAGGCGTCGAGACATGTCTCCCCTTTCATGACGACTTTCTGGCTTGCATGAACGACATCTGGAACCTGTGGCCCGCCGGTGGCCGCTGCATCGCGCGTCATCTGGCCTTTCTCCGCCTGTAGGAGACCGAAGAGGGACGTTGTCCGGCGTCTAGGGTCCAGCGCCGCTACCGAAGCGCCGGCGCCGGGGCGGCCGGCTTGCGGATCTGCGGCGACGCAGCGGCCGGGGTCGTCCCCAGCGCGTTCTTGGCCGCGGCGAGCGGGCGCGGATCGGCCCACTGCCGCACGTCGAAATTCTGCGGCAGGAACTTGTGCTCGAAGAGGAAGGTCGTGAACTCGCCCAGCGCATCGAGCGACGACTCGTCGATGTCGGTCCGCAGGTGCTCGTTGACGTCGGCGCCGTAGGCGGTGGTGACCCAGCGCTCCGACGAGTTGGTCTCGCGCCCCACGTAGGCGATCGCCTCGGCGCCGTGATCGGCCGCCCACTGCCCGGCCTCGAGGACGCGGCGCACGATGCGGGCGACCACCTCGGGGTGGTTGTCGGCCAAGGCGCCGTCGACGGTCAACGTCCGCGGCGAGTGGTTGTTGGCGCGCCCGCGCGTCGCCGGGTGCTTCCAGACGTCGAAGATGGTGCGGGCGCCGATCTCGTCGGCCAGCTGCGCGCCGCGCGAGCCTTTGTGGAAGATGACGTCCACCTGGCCGCCCTCGAGCGCGGCCGCCTCGAGAGACCGCTCGCTGGCGGGCTGAGAGACCTCGTTGAATCCTTGCCGGCCTGGACGGACCCGCTCGAACGACCCCTCCTCGCGGACGATGTCCACCAGCTCGACGTCCTTCAGGTCGAGCCCCTCCGTCTCCAGCGCCAGCTGGTAGGCCCGCAGGGTGGTCGCGGCCCAGAAGTCGATCTTGTCCTTGGGCCGCGTCGCCACGCCCAGACGCCGTCCCTTCAGATCCTTGACCGAACGGATCGTCGAATCGGGCGAGGTCAAGAGGAGCTGTGACTCCGCGGTCCAGGTGAGACCGAGGAGCCGCGTGTCGCGGCCGGCGGCGCGCGCCCAGATGGCGGGGATGCTGCCGCCCTGGCGGAACGAATTGTCCAGCTTGTGGTCGTAGTGCGACTCCCGGACGTTCGGATCGGCGTTGTCGAGCACGGAATCGAGCTTGATCCCGTCCTTGGCGAACTCCTCTTCGATCCAGCCGAGCTGGACGGCGATCCCCGTCGGGGTGGGCACTCCACAGCGCGTGTACCAAAGCTTCTCGAGCTTGCTCATGATGGATTCTCCAGGTTCAGGTTCGCTGCGTCGGAATGCGCAGCGTTCATCCTCGGCGTTCGGACAATCGGTCGTTCAGGCCGCCGCCGCTTGATTTCCCGCCTTCAGGCGCTTGTGCGCCTCCTCGAGCGGTCGAAAGTCGATCCAGGCGTCGTAGGCGAAGTCGCGATCGAGGAAGCCGTGAATGAGCTGAAAGTCTTTCTGTTGACGGAACAGCTCCACGCGCTCCCGGGAGAGATCCGGCGCCAGCGAGAGATGGAATCCGTCGCGGTAGGCCGCCTTCACCCCTTCCGATCCGGCGCGGGTCTCCGCCTGCAGGATCTCGTGAACCTCGCCGAGGTGGGTCTTGGCCCACTCGGCGGCGCGCAGCGTCTGGGAGAGGAAGCGGACCAGCAGATCGAAGTGATTCTCCAGGAAGTCTTCGTGCACGGTGATTGGCCGCGGCGTCCCATTGTTGACCCGGAACCGGCGATCGGGAAGCCGGTCGAGGTCGATCCCGACCACGGCGCCCCGCTTGCGCGCCGCCTCGGCGGCCGCGGCGCCCTTGACGTAGACGGCATCCACCTCGCCGTTGATGAGCGGCTCCAGCCCGTCCCAGAGACGACCCTGGCTCTCTCGCGCAGCACCGGTCGCTCCGTTGAGCACATCGCCGCCCACCTCGACGAGGCGCACGTCGTCGAGCGTGAGCCCCGCCGAGGCCAGCGCGCCCTTGTATCCCTGCAGGCTCATGCCGCGGGCGATGCTGCGCCCGCGCTTGTTTTCCGCGATGTCCGCCGCCCGGAACACCGGCAGCGCCAACCGCTTGCCCTTGAGATCTGCCGGAGAGCGGATGTCGGAGTCGGGACGCACCAGGATCGACTGCCCTTCTTCGATCCAGGTCAGGCCAATCAACCGGGTCGGCGCCCCTTGCGCTCTGGCAGGGATGGCGAACAGGTTGCCGCCTTCACGAATGAGCGTGGCCAGCTGGTGATCGTAGTGATGACGGGCCAGCTCGCCGCCCACCTCTTGGAGCGTACCGAGCGCAATTCCGTCGGACTTGAACTCGTCCTCCAACCAGCCCAGCTTGTAGGCGAGCCCGGTGGCGGTGGGAACGGGGCAACGGGTGAACCAGATCTTGTCGATGGCGCTCATGGTGGACCCTGGGCATTGCGAAGTTCGTGCCGAGCGAAAGTCAGCGCCGCCGGCCCCCCGGACGAAATCGACTGCTGACGATCGCGCAGCGTTGCTTCCCCGGCAGCAGGAGCGGCTCTCCGGTCGCCCTGCTGCGGGCAGCCTCGCGACACGCGCGGCGCAGCTGGGCGCCCGGAACGGGCCTTGCTACCACCGGATGTCATGAAATCGCTGCTCTCGTCGCTCCAGGGCGAGAAGCCCCCGAAGGAGTCGGTGGAGATCCGCTGCGCCTCGAGGCTTCTGCTCATCGACGAGGGAGGGCGCCTGCTGCTTTTCAAGCAGTCGATCAACGGAATCGAGTTTTGGGGCGCGCCCGGAGGCGGCGTCGAGCTGGGGGAGAGCTGGGAGGAGGCCGCGCGCCGAGAAGCTGCCGAGGAGCTGGGGGCCAAGCAGGTCGAGCTCGTTCGGCTCTGGTCCGATCACAGCGACCGCAACTTCGGGGGCAAGACCGTCTGTCAGACCGAGACGTTCTTCCTCGTCACGCGACACTCAGGGGTTCTCGGCGCCGAGGTCAAGGAGCTGCACGACAGGGAAGGGATCCTCGAGGTGCGATGGTGGTCGCCAAGCAGCACAGAGATGAGCCGCCAGCCGCTCTATCCGGCCGACCTCGCTGACAAGCTCCGCAAACATCTGCCAAGCGGCACGGCGACGCGCTCGATGAGGTCTACCCGATGACGATGACGTCTCACTTCACGGCCCAATGGGCACGGTTCGCTCTGTTGGCCGTCTCGCTCGCTGCTTGCAGGCGCACCACCCCAGTGGGCACCACCGCCGCTGCTCCGAACGGGCCAGCTCTGGGCGGCGGACGGGCGGACGGCGAACCCTTCGTCGTGAAGTTCTCGGACCCGGGAAACGCCGGGATATTCGCCTATGCCAAACGCGAGGGGATCCTGGAAAGGGAGCTCGCCAAGGTGAACGCCACGATCGCCTGGATTCCTGCCGCCGGAGCCTTCAGCGCGAACTTCGAGGCGATGAACTCCGGCGCCATGAACGCTTCTGGCGGCGCCATCAGCCCGATCATCGGCGCCCTGTCCCACCACCTGCAATTCAAGATCTACGCCATCGCCGATCCCGGCGGCGCGGCCCGCTCCGGCATCATCTCCCCCGCCGGGAGCGCCATTCGAACCGTGAAGGATCTGGTCGGCAAGCGCGTCGCGGTCAACTTGGCGGCAAAGGGGGACTACGTCCTCTTGAAGGCGCTGGCCAACGCGGGGATCCCGGCGGCCGAGGTCGAGCGCCTTCCGATTCAACCTCCCGATGCGGCGGCGGCGTTCGCCACCGGAAAGATCGACGCCTGGTCGACCTTCGGCACATTCTTCTCCACCGCGGTCAAAAACGGTGCGCACGTGCTGGCCGTCGAGCGCGATCTGCAGTCCGACGACGTCAGCGTCCTGGCCGCGAACGTCGCCGTGCTGGAGAAGAATCCGGCCGCCTTCCAGGTCATCTTGAGGGTCTCGGAGGAGCTCGCCGCGCTCGCTCACCGGAGCCCGGAGAAATTCGAGAATGTCTTCAAGAACAAAGGGCCCAGCGCCGTCGCCGGCGAAGAACTGCGCCTGGCGACCGAGGAGACGCGCGTGCTGCCGGTCTTCCGGGCCCCCACCGCCGCCGACAAGACACGCATCCGCAACGTGGCCGACATCTTTTTCGCCAACAAGTCGATCGATCGCCAGATCTCCGTGGCCGACATCGTCTTCGACGTCGGCGGCGGCGCGGCCGCCGGCAATGTAGAACAGACCGCGAAACTCTGACGGGAGGACCGACCATGCGGGAAGCAATCGCGGGGACGCTGGCCGAGCTCGAAGTCCAGCGCCAGGCCCAGGTGGAGAATCAACCGGGCGCGGCCGGCGGCCCGCGAGATCGCGACAAGCTGATGCTGGCGGTCGGGCCCGACACGGGGAAGCTCCTCAACACCCTCATCCAGGCCACCTCCGCGAAGCGGGTTCTGGAGATCGGGGGCTCCATGGGCTACTCGACGATCTGGCAGGCAGAAGCGGTCGAACGGAACGGCGGGAGGTTGACCACGCTGGAGGCGGTCCCCGGCAAGGTGGAGATCCTGCGCCGGCGCGTCGCCCAGGCGGGGCTGGAGACAACCGTGAAGATCATCGAGGGGAACGCGCTGGAGGTGCTGGCACGGCTGGAAGGTCCGTTCGATTTCGTACTGGTCGATGCCTGGAAGGCCGACTACCCAGCGTACTTCGACCTGGTGTTCCCCAAGCTGGTGGCGGGCGGGCTGATCGTGGCTGACAACATCACGCGACCGGCGCCGCCGGACGCCGGCATCATCGCGTACCTGGACAAAGCCCGCAGCCATCCCGACGCGCAGAGCCAGCTCCTCCCGGTCGGCAGCGGCCTGGAGTTCACGGTCAAGCTCCGGTCGTCATCGCCCGGGGCGTGAGCTCCGGCGCCGCCGGCGTACCCGGCTGAGGACAATGGCCAGCGCCCCGGCAACCGCGACCGCTGGGTCGTGGTGATGCGCACCGAACCCCACGCCGCACCCGCAAGCGCTGCCGCTGTCCGTCAGAAGCGTGTACGAAGCATCGACCCGCACGCCTCCGTCGGTCTTCGCACCTCCCGCACCTCCCACCGCGTGCGAAGCGCCGGCCGCTCCGCCCTGCCCCCCGTCGTGATCGTTCTGGGCGCCGGCGCCACCTGGCCCGCCGTCGTGACCGCCCTGGCCGCCAGCTCCGCCTTGTGGCGACCCGCCGGTCCCGTGACCGTCGAGCGGGGCGGCGTCGATAACGACGGCGTCGACCGCCGCGTCACTGGCGCGTGTGCTCCTCGCGCCGAGCGCCAAGCCGCAGATCACGAATAGCTGGCCGACGACAATCAACGACCGGACGCGACGTACTGCTCTGATGACCGGGACTCTCATGGGAACGAAACTCCTTCTGTTGACGACGACATCCGAGACCTCAGAGACCTAGAACTGGCTGATGAGCTCGACGCCATAAGTCCTGGGATCGCCGACGTTGGTGGGATAGGCGCCGCTGGCGACGACCTGCGACAAGATCCGGTAATCGGAATTGGCCACGTTCTTCACGTAGCCCTGGATGGTCAGCCGGCCGCTTTTGATGATGTAGCGCAGCTCGACGTTTCCGATCGCGTAACCCGGCACGGTCTGGACCGGATCGTTCTGAACGACGGCGTTGTCGTAGATCATGCTGCGGAACAGCCAGTCGGTCCCCAGCGCCACCGCCGTCTCCTTCGTGACCGGAACCCGGTATTCGGCGGAGAGCGTCGCCGAGATCGACGGCGTGCGGTAGAAGACGTTGCCGCTGGCGTTGACGGTGCTGGTGCCTTGATAGGTGGTGAAGTCGGTGTAGCGGGCCCTCAGTAGGCCGAGCCCTCCCTGCAGGCGCAGCCCCTTCACCGGCAGTGCGATGAGCTCGAGCTCCAACCCCTTGACGTTCCCACCGGCGGCGTTCTGGACGGTGCTGGTGCTGGCGCCGGGAATCCCATTCGGGTTTGGCTGCTGCACGTTGAGCTGGATGCCGTGCAGCAGGTAGTAGAATGCACCCGCGTTGGCGATCAGCCGGCCGTCGAACCAGGCGCTCTTCAAGCCGAGCTCCCAGTCGTAGAGGATCTCGGGATTGACCTTGGGCAGGTAGGCGGGATTGGTCCCTGCGGCGGGGATGATGGTCGGGTTGAAGGTGCCGGCGCGAAATCCCTTGGCGAACCGGAAGAAGGCCAGGACGTCCTTGGTGAGCTTGTATTCCGGCGTCACGTCGTAGGTGACCTGCGACCAGTTGGCGCTCTGCGGGATCGAGAGGACCGTCAGCGGCGAGATGATCGAGGTGGGGTTGTTCCAGTTGCCCAGGCTCGAGAAGGTCACGCCGGCCCCGGTGGCGTTGAGGCGCTGCGTCTCCACGTCCTTCGTGTCGTAGGTGTAGCGAAGACCGCCGGTCAGCGCGAGCGCCCTGGTGAAGTTGAACGTCGCGCTGGCGAACGCCGCCGGGCTGACGTCCGTCTGGTTGATGCGGTTGTCCTGGAAGTTCTTTCGCGTCGCGGTCGGACCGAAGATCGCCGACGCCGAATCATTGTAGAAATGCCAGTTGAAGTACTGAAGGCCGGCGATCCAGTTGAACCGATCGGCCTTTGGTGAGGTCAGCCGCAGCTCCTCGCTGATCTGCCGGGAGGTTGCGTGTGAGAAGGTGCCGGTCTGATCGAAGGCTGGATTGGGGTTGTAGCCGAGGGTCTGGCTGTCGTTGGTCGCCACATCGACCGCGGCGATGGAGGTCAAGGTGTAACCGGTGAAGTGGTAGTTGATGGTTGCCGTCGCGCCGTGTGTCTGCAGCAGCGCGCTCTGCGGACCCAACCAGAAGGAATCGCCGATCTGCGGGTTGTCACCGTAGGACGGCGTGTAGGTCGGACCGTTGGGGTACGGCTGAATCGCCGGTTGCACCACGCCGTTCTGCGACCCGATGGAGTAGGTCGGCGCCTCACCCTGGTTGAGAAACCGCAACCGCCCGCTCAGCAAGATGTCGAGGTCGTCGGTGACGTTTCCGAGCAGCTGGAGCCGCGTGCTGAAGTCGTTGAACTGCGGCCCCTTCGAGCCGTCGCGGATGTTGGTGGCCCAACCCGACTGCTCGTCATAGAAAAATGAGGCACGCGCCGCCAGGCGATCGCCCAGAATCCCGCCACCGTAAGCGGCCTGCGCGCTCCGGTAGCCGTAGTCCCCCAGGCCCCCCTCGATGTACCCGGACGGATTGAAGGTTGGCTTCTGCGACACGAACGAGATCGCGCCGCCGGTGGTGTTCTTGCCCCACAGCGTCCCCTGCGGCCCTTTCAGGACCTCCACCCGCTGGAGATCGAAGAGCGGAAAGCTCTGCAAGGCCGGATAGCCGACCAGGACTTCGTCGACGTAGACGCTGATGGGACTCTCGAGGTTCACCGACGGATCGTTGGTGCCGATGCCGCGAAGGAACCAGCGCGGGCGCGCAGAGCGGCTCCCGGTCACCTGACCGGAGAGATTCGGCGTGATGCGCGCGACGTCGTTGGCGGTGGTGATGTTCTGGTCGATGATCTGTTGGCCGCTGGCGACGGCGATCGGCAACGGAACGTCCTGCACCTTCTCCACGCGCTTCTTGGCCGTCACGACGACGTCCGACAGACGCGTCTGGGCGGGCGCTCCCGCCTCAGTCGCAACTTCCGCGGCCGGTGTGGCGGTCAGCGGCGCGGACGCCGCATTTCCACCTGCTGGTGACGAAGGCGCAGCGGCAGACGAAGGAGCGGCGGCGGACGAAGGTGGACGGGGAGACGGCGCAGCGCCAGCCGGTGCCGACGAGACCGGTGGGGATGAAGGAGCCGAGCCCGGCGCGGGGGCCGCGGGCGTCGTCGTCGAAGGAGGAGGGACCGGCCCCGAAGGGTTCGACGAAGTCGGCGGCGAGGACGAAGAGGCGCTGGCCGGCGGCGCGCCTGGCGCCGGCACGGGCGCGACGGTTGGAGCGTCGGGGGGAGGCGCCACCGCCGCGTCCGGATTCGCTGCTTGGGGCGCCGCTTGCCCCTGGGCCGACGCCGTCAGGACCAACAGCAGCGCACCCCCAAGAACGCCGGCGATGGCCGCCCGCATGATCGCTCCGTCTCGCCCGCACGCTCTCCTGCACTCTCCACCCCGATCGTCGCCGGTTCCATTTCGCTTTTCTGTTCTGCGTGCGGTGCCCTGGCTGATCTTCACGAATCCCTCACGAATCCCTCGATTTGGTTGGCTCGGCCCCCCATCGAGCCGTACCCTCGCGCCCTCGTGCAAAGCGTGCGCCACGTAACATCCGCAACTTGGATTGCGAGGTCTGGGATGAGATCGGGCATCAATGATCGCGGAGTCGATCGCGAGGTCGTGAGCCCACGAGGCGTGACAGCAATCGTGGAATTCGAAGCTCCGCTCATCGGCGACGTCCCGCTCCTGACTGCGCGCGGGCACGCAGTCACCCGACTCACCTGTCTTTCCAGCAGCAGCGCTGTTCACATTCGCTGGGATATCCCCTGGCACGGGTTGTGCTGGATATCAGCTCAGATGACCCGCTCAGGAGAAACGACGAAGTGAGCAAGATTGAAGAAGCCATCGCGGCGATCGCGCGCGGCGAGATGGTCGTGGTGGTCGACGATCCCGGCCGCGAGAACGAAGGCGATCTGGTGATGGCCGCGGCCAAGGTGACGCCGCAGGCGGTGGCCTTCATGGTCCGCCACACCAGCGGCGTCATCTGCGCGGCGCTGCCGGCGGCGCGGCTGCAGGCGCTCCAGCTCCCCCTGATGGTGGCCGACAACGCCGAGTCCCAACGCACTGCCTTCACGATCACCGTCGACGCGCGACAGGGCACCACCACCGGCATCTCGGCGGCGGACCGGGCGGCCACGCTGCGCGCGCTGGCAGAGCCCGCGTCCCAGGCGGACGACTTCGTGCGGCCCGGACATGTGTTTCCCCTGCGCAGCCGCCAGGGTGGCGTGCTGGAACGCCGCGGTCACACCGAAGCCGCGGTCGATCTGGCGCGGCTGGCCGGCCTTCCGCCCTGTGGCGTGCTCTGCGAGGTGATGAACGACGACGGGACCATGGCCCGACCGCAGGAGCTGGCCGCCTTCGCCGACCGCCATGCCCTGGCCATCATCGCCATCTCCGACCTGGTCGCCTACCGCCGCCGCACGGAGACGCTGGTCGCGCCGGTCGCCGAGGCGCGCCTGCCCACACCGCACGGTCTCTTCTCCGCGCGCGTGTACCGTGCCCACGACGGGACCGAGCACGTGGCTCTGGTGATGGGCGAGGTTCGCGGGCGGGCGGACGTGCTCGTGCGCGTGCATTCCGAGTGTCTGACCGGCGACATTTTTGGATCGCTCCGCTGTGACTGCGGTGGACAGCTCGACGCGGCCCTGGCGCTGGTGGCCAAAGAAGGTCGAGGCGTGGTGGTCTACCTGCGTGGGCAGGAGGGGCGCGGGGTGGGACTCACCAGCAAGATGCACGCCTACAAGCTGCAGGATCAGGGGCGCGACACGGTCGAGGCGAATCTGGATCTCGGGTTGCCGGTCGACTCCCGAACCTACGACGTCGGGGCCCAGATCCTGGCCGACTTGGGGGTCACCACCCTGCGGCTGATGAGCAACAACCCGGCAAAGTTCGTGGAGCTGGAGGGCTACGATCTGCGCATCGTCGGCCGCGTCCCGTTGCTGGTCACACCGAATTGCGAGAACATCGCCTATCTGCGAACGAAACAGCTCAAGCTGGGCCATCAGCTCGAGGTCGTGTAGGAATCCGACGGGGAGAAGCGATGTCACTCATTGTCACCGTCACAGGCAGCCCGTCGGCGGGCTCGCGCACGGCGCAGCTCACCGACCACGTCGCCGCCAACCTGCGGGCGCGCGGTTTCGAGGTTGAAGGGATCAACGTTCGAGATCTTCCGCCCGCCGATCTCCTGCACGCCAACGCGGAGTCGAAGCCGCTCGCGCATGCCATCGGCCTCGTGGAACGCGCCCGGGGCGTGGTGATCGCCTCCCCCGTCTACAAAGCTTCCTATACGGGGATCCTGAAGGCCTTCCTCGATCTGCTGCCCCAGTTCGGGCTGGGGGGGAAGATCGTCCTGCCCTTGATGACCGGGGGGACGACGGCGCACGTGCTCGCGCTCGACTACGCGTTGCGGCCGGTGCTGCTCACGCTGGGCGCGCTGCACGTGGTGACGGGCCTCTTCCTGCTCGACAAGTCGATCCTGCCGCGGACGGGAGGCGGCGTCGATCTCGACGCGGACCTGCAAGTGCGATTGGACGCGGTGCTGGCGGATTTCGCGGCCAGCCTGCGGCGGCATTCCGACCTCTGACCGAGCGATCTGTCCGGGACCGTGACGGCGGTCCATAGACGCGGCAACCGCCACGCGTCCGTTATACAAGACTTTTGTCTTGTACGACGACGAGCGTTCCCGTATAGTCCGGAAACGTCATGGCCCGATTGAACGTCGCTGAATCCCCCTTCCGCCTGACCTGTTGAAGCGACGGCCGCCTGGGCGGCCGTCTACCAACCAGTAAATGGAAGGGGCCAGAATCATGCCGATCGAGATTCACCACCGGGAGTCGCGTTAATGTCCGTCCTCACGCTGCCAAAGGGCGAGAAGCTGTCGCTGTCGGTGCGCGCAAAAGCCCTGGTCTTCGAGGACCCGAAGTCGCGCGCGCTCCTCGCCCGCATTCAGCAGGTGGCACCCAGCAGTGCGACGGTGCTCATCGCTGGCGAGACCGGGACAGGGAAGGAGATCGTCGCTCGCCACATTCACCAGCTCTCCAACCGCGCGCACCGGCCCTTCGTGGCTGTCAACTGCGGCGCCTTCTCGGAGTCGCTGATCGAGAGCGACCTCTTCGGCCACGAGAAGGGGGCCTTCACCGGAGCCGCGGTGGGCAAGGCCGGATGGTTCGAGGAGGCGGACGGAGGGACGCTCTTTCTCGACGAGATCGGCGATCTGCCCCTGACCTCACAGGTGAAATTGCTGCGGGTCCTCCAGGAGCGCGAGGTGGTCCGGCTCGGATCCAGGCATCCGATCTCCGTCGACGTCCGACTGATCGCCGCCACCAACGTGCGGCTGGAAGAGGCGGTGGCCGCCGGGCACTTCCGCGAGGATCTCTTTTATCGATTGGCGGTGGCCAAGGTCTCGGTGGACGCTCTGCGAGATCGCGTGGGCGACATCCTGCCGCTGGCGCAATATTTTCTTGCGGTCTACGCGAACCGATTGGGCACGAGCGGGAGCGCAGGCGTCCCGGCGCTGACCGCGGCGGCCGAACGTTGCCTGCTCGGTCATCCCTGGATGGGCAACATCCGCGAGCTGGAGAACGCCATTCACCACGCGCTGCTGGTCTGCCGCGGCGGTCAGATCACGCCCGCGGATCTCCCGCTCATCACGATGCCGCCTCGTCGTCCGACCGGGTCCTATGCGACGCTGGCGGCGCCGCTCCCGGCCGAAGTCACGCCTCCCCCTACCCCGGTCGCGGATCCGCGCGCCAAGCTTCGCAGCGCCCTCAGGGAGCTCTACGAGGAAGGCGCTCCCGGCCTCTGGAGCGACATCGAAGCGATGGTCATGCTGACCGCCTACGAACACTCCCGCGAGAATCAGCTCCGCACGGCGCGCCTCCTGGGCGTCAGCCGCAACGTCGTCCGCGCGCGCCTCCTGCAATTCGGCGCACTGGCGAGCGGGCAGCGTGAGGGAGAAGAGCCCGAGGAGACGGCCAAGTCGGAAGAGCCGGTGGGAGACCGTTTGAAGGTCCGCATCGGCTGCCTGAAGCTGGGGCCTCTGACCGTCATGCGGATCAACGGAACCCTGGCGCGCCGCTGGGCCGATCGTGGAATCGACGTCGAATGGTCGGAGTTCGAAGCCGGACCTTCGATCGTCGAAGCCATGAGCGCGGGCCGCCTCGACCTCGCGGTGGCGGGAAGCATCTCATCGATCATGGGGCAAGCAGACGGCGTCTCCCTGGTTTGCCTGGCCGCCGAGCCACACACGCCCGAGGGGGCGGCGATCGTGGTCCACCCTGATTCGCCGATCCGGCAGGTCGCGGACCTGAAAGGGAAGACGGTCGCGCTCAACCGCGGCTCGAACAGCGACTATCTTCTCCTGAAGGCGCTGGAAGAGGCGGAGCTCGACTTCGACGACGTGCACCTGTCTGATCTGCCTCCGGGCGACGCGCAGACGGCGTTCGAGCATCGCGACTTCGACGCCTGGGCCATCTGGAACCCGGTGCTGGCGGTGTTGCGTCAGAAGAGCGGCGCGCGCGTCTTGCGCGACAGCTCCGGGCTGTCTGGAAACGTCCTCTGCTATGTGGGAACGCGCGCCTTCTCCAGCGCGCACCCTGAGCTCATCGACGAGTTTCTCCAGGAGGTGAGCCAGGCCGGCGCCTGGATCAACGACAACCAAGCGGCCGCGATCGATCTGCTCGCGCAGAACGCGCAGGTGAGCCGGGCCGCCATCTCTGCGGCGCTCTCACGGCGGCGATTCGGCGCCCGCCCCGTCGACGCCGCGCTGCTGGCGGCTCAGCAATCAGTCGCCGACACGCTGCTGCGGGCGAATCGGATCGGGCGCCGCGTGGCGGTGGCCGACGCGCAGTGGGTGCCCCCGCTCTCGGTGATCCCGAGGCCGGCACCGCAAGCACTGCGCGCCCGCCGCTGACGACGGTCCGAGCGCGTCCCGCGCCGCAGGGTGCTGCTCGATCAGCAACCTGGAGCCACACCCTGCTTCGTACGAAGCAGCGGCGCAACCAAGCGTTGGTCGAATGGAACCAGAGTCGTTGGCACGCCACGTGCCTTTTGCAAAGGCCAAGGCCACCAACGGCATGAGGTTTCCATGACCAGATCTGCTCCTCCGCCCCCTCCCGCCTCCAAAGACGACATCGAGCTCTGGTATTCGCGTTGCGGCGCCGCCACGGCCTCCGCCATCGCGATTCGCCGGGGTTGGCTGCAAGCCGAGTTCGCGCGCGGCGGAACGGTCCTTCGGTCCTTGCGCGAATCGGAGGACGGGGCCATCCGCGACGCGCACTATCACCATCAGATCTCGGGTCTGTTCCGCGAAGGGGGAAACATTCCGCCGATCTGGGCCCGCTCCAACGGCGCCGAGACCGCGGTGGTCGGAATCACCTGGCTCGACGAATACCAGGGGATCCTCTCGCGCGCCGAGAGCGGCATTCGAGATATCGGCGACCTCGCCGGCAAGCGGCTGGCGCTGCCCTTGAACCGAAACCTGATCGACTTCCAGCGTGGCGCCGCCCTGCACGGCTTCGTGACCGCGCTTCGGCTGGCAGGCGCGGGGGCGGAGGACGCCCACTTCGTCGACGTGCTGGCGACCTCTCGGGCCAACGGTGAGCGCACCGCCGAGATCGACGCCTTGCTGGAAGGGCGCGTGGACGCCATCTTCGCCCGCTTCGCGCGGGGCGCCCGGTTGGCCCGCGATCCGCGCTTTCACCAGGTCATCAACCTCAACGAGCAGCCGGATCCCCTGACCCGGGTGAACAACGGGACGCCGCGGCCGGTGACGGTCGACCGCCTATTCCTGGAGCGTCATCCCGACCTGGTCGTGCGGTACCTCGCCGTCCTGCTGCGGACCTCGGCCTGGGCGGAACGCAATCCGGCCGAGGTGCTGGAATTGCTGGCATCCGAAGGAGGCGGCGCTAACGTCGATGAGGTGCTCGACTCCCACGGACCGAACGTGCATCGCTCTTTCCAGCCCAAGCTGACCCCGGAGTACATCCAGGGCCTCGACGTGCAGAAGAACTTCTTGCGCGACTTCAACTTCCTGAAGGGCGACTTCGACACCCAGGCCTGGGTGGTTCACGGACCGCTCGCCGAGGCGGAGAGCCGGGTCCGCGCCGAGCCGGAGCTCCCCAGCCAGTCCCCGTCCGCACGCAACGCCAGGAAGCCGAACGCCGGAGACGGCTCTCGGAAGAGGTCCGCGACCATCGCGTGAGGGCGGGCGGGCGCCTGGGGACGGTGATCGCGGAGACCTGGCTCGGGCGGCTCGGTCGATTTGTCCGACCGCACCGCCCCGAGCTGCTCCGCGCGATCGTGCTGTCGGTGGTGGGACAGGCGCTGGCGGCGCTGTTGCCGCTCTTGCAGAAGGTCATCCTCGACGACGGGATCATCCGACACCGCCGGCCGCTCTTGCCCTGGCTCGCCTTGCTGGTGGCGGTGGGGAGCCTGTCGCTGGTGTTGCAGTACGTCCGGCGCTTCGGCGCCGCGCGGGTGAGCCTGAACCTGCAACACGACCTGCGGCTGGCCATCCACCGCCACGTCAACGCGCTCGATCTGGCGCGCCACGATCGGTTGTCGATCGGCGACGTCATGTCGCGCGCGGCGGGCGACGTCACGCTGATCCAGGCCTTCGTGAACCAGATCCCGCTCCTGGCGGCCAACCTGACGCTGCTGCTGGCGGCGGGCGTCGTCATGCTGGCGCTCTCTCCGCTCCTCAGCGTGGTGTTTCTGATCTTCGTACCGCTGTTCGTGATCCTGGCGGTGCGCTTCCGCGACCAGATCTTCCCCGCCAGCTGGAACGATCAGCGCCTGTCCGGGGCGGTCGCCGGAGTGGTCGACGAGGCGGTCTCGGGCGTGCGGGTGGTGAAGGCGTTCGCCCAGGAACGGCGAGAGCTGGGTCTGTTGATCGATCGCGCGCGCGAGCTCTTCCGGTCGCGGCTGCGCACGGCGCGGCTGACCGCGCTTTATTCGGCCACGCTGCAGGCGATCCCGACGCTGGCCCAGCTGGGCGTCCTGGCGTTCGGCGGCTGGTTGGCGCTGCACCACCGCATCACGCTGGGGGTGTTCCTGGCGTTCTCGAGCTATTTGGTGCAGCTCCTGGCGCCGGTGAGGCTCCTCTCGGGCATGCTGGCCTCCAGCCAGCAGGCGCGGGCGGGCGCCGAGCGGGTGCTCGAGCTGCTCGACCTCCAACCGATCGTCCAGGAGCGGAGCGACGCACGGCCGCTCGGGGACGGCCCGGGCGCCATCGAGCTCGAGCACCTCGACTTCGCTTACGCCCCGGGCGAGCCCGTGCTGCGCGAGCTGACGCTGCGGATCGCTCCCGGCGAGCGCCTGGGCGTGATCGGCGCCTCGGGATCGGGCAAGAGCACGCTGGCCCTCTTGATCGCGCGCTTTTACGATCCTCAGGGCGGCGCGATCCGCATCGACGGCGGTGACGTTCGCAGCTACACGCTCGACTCCCTGCGCCGGAGCGTGGGGGTGGTCTTCGAGGAGACGTTCCTGTTCTCCACGACCGTGCGCGAGAACATCGCCTTCGGGCGCCCCGACGCCAGCGCGGCCGAGGTCGAGGCGGCGGCCCGGGTCGCCGACGCGCACGACTTCATCGCGGCGCTCCCGCTCGGATACGAGACGCGCCTGGGGGAACGCGGCTACACCCTCTCCGGCGGGCAGCGGCAGCGGATCGCGCTGGCCCGGGCGGCGCTGGCCAACCCGCGCATCCTGCTCCTGGACGACGCCACCTCGGCGGTCGACGCCCGGACCGAGGAGGCGATTCATCACGGGTTCGAAGAGACGCTGGGGCGGCGCACCACCATCCTCATCGCGCACCGCCAGTCCACGCTGAGGCTGGCCACGCGGGTGGTGGTGCTGCAGGCCGGCCGTATCGTCGCCGAGGGGACCAACGAGGAGCTGGCCGCCACCTGTCCCCTCTACCGCGAGCTGTTGGTGGGCCGCGAGCCGGAGCCCGAAGTGGTGGCGCCGGCTCGCTCCTCGCTGCTGATCGCCAATGACCAGCCCGACGCGGCGGCCTGGCCCGCCCATCTCGCCCGCCAGCGCGAGGAGCGGACCCTCAGCGTGAACGCCGCCATCGATCTGGTCTCGGCCAAGGTGGGCGGAGGCGGCCGGGGCGGAGGCGGCGCGCGCGACCTGGGCGGAAACCACGCCGCCTTCGTGGCGGCGACCCCGGCGCTGCTGGCCCGGGTCGCGGCGCTGCCACCACTGCGCGAGGGCCCCAGCGTGAACGCCGAAGCGGCCACCGCCCCCGAAGAGATGGCGTCGCTGGCGCGGCTGGTGCGCCCCTTCCGGGGCGCGCTGCTGCTCGGCCTGGGCCTGGTCATCGTCGACACGCTGACCACCCTGTGCGGACCCCTCATCACCGGGCGGGCCATCGACCACGGGATCGCCGCCCGTGACGGTCGGGCGTTGGCGGTCCTGGCCGCGCTGTTCTTCGGCGTGCAGCTGGTGAGCTGGCTGAACGCGCGCGCCATGCAGCTGCAGACCGCCCGCACCGCGGAGAACCTGCTCTTCTCGCTGCGCGCACGGACCTTCGCCCATCTGCAGCGGCTCTCGCTGGACTTCTACGATCGCGAGATGGGCGGTCGGATCATGACCCGCATGACCACCGACGTCGAAGCGCTGGCGCAGCTCCTCCAGCAGGGGTTGCTGACCGCGGTGGTGAGCTTGCTGGGGTGCGCCGGCGTGATGGTGGCGCTGTTCGGGCTGGAGGCGCGGCTGGCGCTGGCCGCGTTCGTGGTGCTGCCCGCCCTAGTGATCGGAACGATGCTGTTTCGCCGCCGCTCGGCCGAGGCCTACCTGCGCGCGCGCGAGCGCATCTCGGCGGTGTACGCCGAGCTGCAGGAGAGCCTGGCCGGCGTTCGCGTCACGCAAGCCTGGGCCCGGCAGGCGCACAGCCACGCCCGTTTCGCCGCGCTCTCCAGCAGCTACCGCGACGCCCGCCTGCGCTCGATGCAGCTCATCGCGATCTACTTTCCCTTCCTGCAGTTCCTCTCGGTGGTCGGCAAGTCGATGACCCTGGGCGTGGGAGCGGCTCTGATTGCGCGCGGCCACCTCACCGCCGGCGTGCTGGTGGCCTTCCTGCTCTACCTCGATCAGTTCTTCACGCCGCTGCAGCAGCTCTCGAACGTGTTCGATCAATGGATCCAGGCGCGGGTCTCGCTGGCGCGGATTCGCGAGCTCTTGGCCACCAAAACCGGCACGCCGGAGGTCGCAACTCCGTTGCCGATCGGGCGCTTGCGCGGGGAGCTCCGCTTCGAGGGCGTGCGCTTCGCGTACCGGAATGGACCGGAGGCACTGCGCGGGGTCGACCTGCAGGTGCGGCCGGGCGAGACGGTGGCGCTGGTCGGAACGACCGGCGCGGGGAAGTCGACCTTCGTCAAATTGCTGGCCCGCTTCTACGACGTCACCGCGGGCCGCGTCCTGGTGGACGGACTGCCGCTCGAGCGGTTGCCGCTCCACGAATACCGCCGGCAGCTCGGCTACGTTCCGCAAGAGCCCTTCCTCTTTTCCGGGACCGTGCGCAGCAACATCGCCTACGGCCGACCAGAAGCCAGCGACTGGGAGGTGGAGCGCGCCGCCCGCGCGGTCGGTGCTCACGCCATCATGGCGGCCCTGCCGAACGGCTATCTGACGCCCGTGGCCCAGGGCGGTCGGTCGTTGTCAGCGGGTCAGCGCCAGCTCATCTGCCTGGCGCGCGCCGAGCTGGTCGATCCCGCGATCCTGATTCTCGACGAAGCAACGTCGAACCTGGACCTGGCCAGCGAAGCGCGCGTGCAGCGCGCCATGCGGCTCGTTTCCCGCGGACGGACCACGCTGCTCATCGCGCACCGGCTGCAGACGGCCCGCGCCGCCGATCGCATCGTGGTGCTGGAGGCGGGCGCGATCGTCGAGCAGGGCTCACACGCCGAGCTGATCGCGCTCGGCGGCCGCTACGCCGGGCTCTGGCGGGCCTTCATTCAGGCTTCGGTCCCGCCCGCCGCCCGCGTCCTGCAGATTCATCCCTGAACCTCCCCGAGGCGGCCGCCTGCTGCTGGGACAACAGTTTCGGCGCCGGTTGCTGGTCTCGGCGCAATGTCCGGCTGCCTTCCGGACAGCGCCGCCCGACGGCAGCGGCCCGACGTTGGCACGGGCGATGCTCCGATGAGGAGCCAGCGAGCGAGCCATCAACGACGCTCACCCGGAACGGCCCCGGCCGCCCGCGACAGCTCGTCTTTCCGTCTTTCATCAAGGAGTCACGTCATGCCGAATTCAGAGTCAGCCGCCTTCGACCTGGTCTCGTATGTCGACGAGGCCAAGAGGGACGCCATCCACGCCTACAACTTCTTGCGCGAGTCGGGGACGCTGTCCGCCAGCCTGACCTTCAATCTGACTCACCGACTTCCGGAGGGTGGCAAGATCCTGTCCGTCCGTTTCCCGCAGCCGTGGGCCAAGGACCGCAGCATCGTGGCCAAGGTCTCGGATGCGTCCGAGCACAAGAACCTGGTGATCGACGAGCCGCGCCTGGAGGCCGACACCTTCATCCACGCCCACACGCCCTTCCTGGCCGGCTGGTCGCTGGCGCAGAAGAACTTCCCGATCTTGTACGTGGCGGCGCAGCGGCACCTGCTGGCACGCGAGATCCCCAACCACCTGGAGCGAACGCGAAGCGCTCTCGACGTGGTCCGCGAGCGGCTCGACAAGCACCCCGACCTGGCGCCCCCGCCGGCGCTGCTCGAGTCGAACGGCGGCGCGAACTTCTGGGGCAAGGGGATCTTGAAGACCGCCGAGCTCATCTTGCTGATTGAGGAAGCGGCGCGCTTCCAGGCCATCGCCGAGCAGATTGGCGGCGCCAAGCAATACACGCCGGGCGCGCTGGACGTGCAGTGGAAGCGCACCGGGCTGCTGGAACGCGCCAGGACCTTCGCCGGCGACTACGCGCCCACCCGCTGAGAGCCCGACAGAAACCGCCTGGCCAAGGGAGATGACCATGAGCACCAAGAGAAAGCGCCAACTGGCCCTGAACGTATTCTTCATGCGCTTCGGTCATCACCCCGAGGCCTGGCGGCACCACGGCAACGTGGGCGCCAACGGCCGGCCCGACGTCAACTTCTGGGTCGGCCTCGCGCAGCTCGCCGAGCGGGCCAAGCTGGACATTTTCTTTCTCGCCGACTTCATTGGCCGCTCGGGAAGGAACCTGCGCGGCCAAGGCGGGGGCGGCGGCAGCGCCTATCAGTTCGAGCCCCTCACCCTGCTCTCGGCGATCGCCGTGCAGACCAAGCACATCGGCCTGGTGGCGACGGTGAACACCAACTTCAGCCAGCCCTACAACGCCGCCCGCATGTTGGCCTCGCTGGACCACATCAGCGGCGGCCGCGCGGGCTGGAACATCGTCTCCTCGTTCGGCGAGGCGCCCGCCAGGAACTTCGGGATTGAAGAGACGCGCTCGCACGACCAGCGCTACGAGCGCGCGGCGGAGTTCGTCGAGCTGGCCAAGTCCTACTGGGACTCCTACGAGGACGACGCCTTCGATCATCCCGATCGCGCGGCCGGCCGGTTCTACGATCCGGCCGACGCCCACCCCGTGGAGTTCAAGGGGAAGTATTTCAAAGTCGAGGGCCTGCTCGACGTGGCCCGGCCGATCCAGGGTTATCCGGTCTTCGTCCAGGCCGGCAACTCCGACACCGGGCGCGACTTCGCGGCGCGGGTGGCGGAGATGACCTACTGCTCCGCGCAGACCTTGCCGGACGCGCAGGAATACTACAACGACGTCAAGGGGCGGATGGCCAAGTTCGGCCGCGATCCCGACCAGCTCAAGATCACGCCGGGCCTCTCGGTGGTGGTCGGCGACAGCGATCAGCAGGCCGCGGACCGCTTCGGCGAGCTGCAGGAGCTGATCGACTTCAGCAAGGGCGTGAACCTGGGGGGAACCAACCTCACCGGTTACGATCTCGACGGCCCCCTGCCCGACCTGCCGGAGTCGGAGAACGGCAAGGGGCGGTTTCGCCAGCTGGTGACGCTGGCGCGGCGCGAGAACCTCACCATCCGCCAGCTGGTCTACCGCTTCAGCACCTCGCGCGGCCACCTGCAGGTGCACGGCTCGCCGACGACGGTGGCCGACAAGATCCAGGAGTGGTTCGAGGGGCGCGGCGCCGACGGCTTCAACGTCGTCCCCCCCTTGCCGCCGCTCGAGCCGGGCGGGTTCATCACCTTCGCCGAGAAGGTGATCCCCGAGCTGCAACGCCGCGGGATCTTCCGCACCGATTACGAGGGGACCACGCTGCGGGAAAACCTGGGATTGAACCGACCGGCGAACACGCGCGGTCACGCGGAGAACGAGGCGGCGCTCGGCGGCTGAACGAGGGCCGAGCGGGCGTTTGACCGAAGTGCGCAAGGACGACCATGTGGACCTACCTGCTCAAGCGGCTGCTGGTGATGGTTCCTACCCTGTTCGGGATCTTGACGCTGACCTTCCTGGTCACCCAGTTCGTCCCCGGCGGGCCAGTGGAGCATGTCTTGAGCGACCTCGACAGCCAGAGCGGTCGCTCGGGCGGCGAAGGCGCGGCCGCCTTCGGGAGCTGGAGCTACAGCGGCCGGCGCGGGATCGACGGACAGCAGGTCAAGCAGCTCACGGCGCTCTACGGGTTCGACAGGCCACCCCTCGAGCGCTACCTGCGGATGCTGAAGAACTTTCTCCACTTTGATCTGGGTGAGAGCTACTACCGCAATCAATCGGTCTGGTCGCTGATCAAGGAGAAGCTGCCGGTCTCGATTTCGCTGGGGGTCTGGACCTTCATCTTGACCTATCTGGTCTCGGTGCCGCTGGGGGTGGCCAAAGCGGTGCGCGCGGGCAGCAAGTTCGACTTCGTCAGCACGGTGGCGGTCCTGGCCGGCCACGCGGTCCCCGGCTTCGTGCTGGGCGTCCTTTTGATCGTTCTCTTGGGCGGCGGGTCGTTCTGGGACATCTTTCCGTTGCGCGGGTTGACCTCCAGCAACTGGGCGGAGCTGAGCCCGTTCCACAAGGTCACCGACTATCTGTGGCACGTGACGCTGCCGGCGACGGCGGCGGTGGTGAGCAGCTTCGCCATCAAGACCCTACTCACCAAGAACACCTTCCTCGACGAGATCCGACGCCAGTACGTCCTGACCGCCCGTGCCAAGGGGCTGAGCGAACGCCGTGTCCTCTGGAAGCACGTCTTCCGCAACGTGCTGCTGCCGCTGATCACCGATTTCCCCGGCGTGTTCATCGCTGCGTTCTTCACCGGCAGCCTGCTCATCGAGACGCTGTTCTCAATCGACGGGATGGGCCTGCTGTCGTTTGAATCGATCAACAGCCGCGACTACCCGGTGGTGCTGGGCACCCTCTACCTCTTCACCTTGCTGGGGCTCCTCACCAAGCTGATGGGGGACGTGGCCTACGTGCTGGTCGACCCGCGCATCCGCTTCGACGCGCAGCTCAGCTGACGGCGACATGGGCGTGGCACTCGACATATCGGCTCCCAACGTCTGGCGGCGCTTCAAACGCAACCGCCTCGGTTACTGGAGCCTGGTGGTCTTCGCCGTGCTTTACGGCGTCAGCCTGCTCGGCGAGGTGCTCTCCAACGACAAGCCGCTCCTGGTCCGCTACCAACACCACTGGTACTTCCCGCTCTTCAAGCGGTATCCGGAGTCGGTCTTCGGCGGCCAGCTGCCGATCAGCGCCGACTACAACGATCCGTTCATCCGCGATCAGCTGAAGGCGCCCGGCAACTACGCCCTCTATCCGCCCAACCCCTACTACTACAACACGCTCAACTACTTCTCGACCGCCGCGCACTTTCCCGGCCCCCCTTCCCGCGACAACTGGCTGGGGACAGACATCGCCGGATACGACATCGCCGCGCGTGTCCTCTACGGTTTTCGCACCTCGGTCACCTTCGCGCTGGCGCTGACCGCGGCCAGCATGGTGCTGGGCATCCTGTTCGGCGCCGTGCAGGGCTACTTCGGAGGCAAGGTCGACCTCTTCGCCCAGCGCCTGGTCGAGGTGTGGGGCTCGATGCCCGAGCTCTATCTGATGATCATTCTGGCCACCGTCTTCGAGCAGAGCTTCCTCTTGCTGTTCGTGTTGCTGTCACTGTTCGGATGGCTCCATCTGTCGAACTACGTGCGGGCGGAGTTCCTGCGCAACCGGCAGCTCGAGTACGTGAAGGCGGCCCGCGCGCTGGGCCTGCCGAGCTGGCAGATCATCTGGCGCCACGTGCTGCCCAACAGCCTGACCCCGGTGATCACGTTTCTCCCCTTTCGCATGAGCGCCGGAATCCTGGCGCTGGCCAGCCTCGATTTTCTCGGTCTCGGGGTGACCGCGCCCGCCCCCAGCCTGGGGCAGCTCCTGCAACAGGGCAAAGAGAACCTGGACGCCTGGTGGATCGCGGTGTCGGGGTTCGGCGTCCTGGTGGTGACCCTCCTGCTCCTCACCTTCATCGGAGAGGCGCTGCGCGGGGCGCTCGACAGCCACAACAGCGACTGGCAACTGGAGAGAAACTGATGACCATCCGAAACGAGGCGCCCTTGCTGGCGCTCGAGAACGTGTCGATTCACTTTGGCGACAAGCCAGTCGTCAGGGATCTCAACCTGGAGATCGCCGCCGGGGAGCGGCTGGCGCTGGTCGGAGAATCCGGCTCGGGTAAGACCATCACCGCCCTGTCGATCCTGCGCCTGCAGGGGCGGGCCCGGGTCTCCGGCCGCATTCGGCTGGCGGGCGTCGATCTCTTGCAGCAGTCTGAGGACTATCTGCGCGGCGTTCGCGGCGGCGAGATCGCCATGATCTTTCAGGAGCCGATGCTGGCCCTGAACCCGCTCTTCACCATCGGCAGCCAGATCGTCGAGACCTTGGCGCTTCACGAGGGGCTGGGCGCGCGGGCGGCGCGCGAGAAGACCATCGCGCTCCTGTCGCGGACCGGCATCCGCGAGCCGGAGCGCCGGGTGGACAGCTTCCCGCATCAGCTCTCGGGCGGGCAGCGCCAGCGCGCCATGATCGCCATGGCGCTGGCCTGCCATCCCAAGCTGCTCATCGCCGACGAGCCGACCACCGCCCTCGATCTGACGGTGCGCGCGCGCATCGTCAAGCTGCTGCTCGACCTGCAGGAAGAGGAGAGCCGGCGCGACGGCGGCGCCGGCATGGCCATCCTGCTCATCACCCACGATCTGAACCTGGTGCGCCACTTCGCCGAGCGGGTGGCGGTGATGGAGCGCGGCAAGCTGGTCGAGAGCGGCGCCACCCGGGAGCTCTTCGCGCAACCGGCGCATCCGCACACCATCAAGCTCCTGAACAGCGCACCGGTCCGCAGGCTGGAACCGCTGGCCGACGACGCGCCCACGCTGCTCGAGACCCGCCGGCTGCGGGTGGAATACCCGAAGGCCGCGCGGGGATGGCGTGACTGGCTGAAGCGGGAGAGCTTCGTGGCGCTGGCCGGCGCGGACATCACGCTGCGGGCGGGCGAGACGATCGGCGTGGTCGGCGAATCGGGCTGCGGCAAGACCACGCTGGCGCAGGCGATCCTGGGCCTGGTCGGGACGCGCGGGGGCGATCTGGAGTTCGAGGGGACGGCGGCGCTGCGTCTCCCCCGGGGTGCGCGGCGGGCGCTGCGCGCGCGGCTACAGGTGGTCTTTCAGGATCCCTTCGCCTCGCTGTCGCCACGCCGGACCGTCGGGCAGATCGTGGGCGAAGGGCTGGAGCTGCACTTTCCCCAGCTGACCGCGGCCGAGCGCCAGGAGCGGGTCAAGGACGTGATGGCGGAAGTGGGACTGGGAAGTGCCGCGCTGGAGGCCTACCCGCACGAGTTCTCCGGCGGACAGCGCCAGCGCATCGCCATCGCGCGCGCGCTGGTGGTCGCGCCCCGCGTGCTGGTCCTCGACGAGCCGACCTCGGCGCTGGATGCGTCGATCCAGAACCAGGTGCTGCAGCTCCTGGTGACGCTGCAGAAGAAACGCGGCCTCAGCTACCTGCTCATCACGCATGATCTCACCGTCGTGGCGGCGCTCGCCCACCGCCTCTACGTGCTCAAGGACGGCGAGATCGTCGAGTCGGGCGAGACCGGCACGCTCCTGGCGAACCCCCAGCATCCCTACACGCAGAGCCTGGTCCAGGCATCGCTGGCCGGTCCGCCGCCGCCGGCCTACGCGCCTCACCGCGCGCAGGCCTCGCTCTGAAGGAGCCGGCGGTGTCCTCTTGCAGACGGCCTGGCCGATGTCTATTCGTGACGGCGAGCCTCGCCCTGGCGCTCGGCCTGCCCGCGCGCGGCTGGGCCGCGCACGCGGTGGCGCAGTTCGGTGAGCCGAAGTACCCGGCGGGCTTCACGCACTTCGACTACGTGAACCCGGACGCGCCGCGCGGGGGAACGCTCACGCTCTCGATCACCAGCCAGAACAGCAGCTTCGACAAGCTCAACCCCTTCACCCTGAAGGGAAAGCCGGCGCCCGGGCTCACCGAGCTGCTGTTCGAGACGCTCACCATCTACAGCCTGGACGAGCCGAACACCCAGTACGGCCTGCTGGCGGACGACATCCAGGTCGCGCCCGACTTCGGGTCGGTGACCTTTCACCTCAACCCGAAGGCGCGCTTCTCCAACGGCGATCCGGTGACCGCCAAGGACGTGAAGTATTCGTTCGGCGTGCTCACCGGCCGCAAGGCCAGCCCCCGGTTCAAGTCCTACTTCGCCGAGGTGGCCGAGGTGGCGATCGTCGATCCGCTCACGGTGCGCTTCCGGTTCAAACGCAAGGGGCGCGATCTGTCGTTCATCGCCGGCAGCCTGCCGGTCTTCTCGCCCCGCTGGGGTCAGAAGCCCGACGGAAGCAAGGTCGACTTCGATCAGCTCCGGCTGGAGCCGCCGGTGGCCAGCGGTCCCTACGTCGTCGAGAAGGCCAGCGGCGGGCAGGACGTCACCTACCGGCGCAACCCGGCCTACTGGGGGGACGACATCCCCATCCGCAAGGGGACCTATAACTTCGACCGCGTGGTCTACAAGCTCTACAAGGACGCCGACACCCAGGTGGCCGCCTTGCGCGCGGGCGACTTCGACTTCTTCAGCGAGTCCCGGATGCGTTACTGGTGCTGCCAGTACATCGGCAACCGCTTCGACAGCCACGAGATGATCAAGGAGATCGTCCCCCACAGCAACCCGCCCTCGATGAACGGCTGGGTGGTAAACCTGCGGCGCGAGCGCTTCCGCGATCCGCGCGTGCGCCGGGCGCTCGACTACGCGGTCGACTTCGAGTGGATCAACCAGAAGATCTTCGACAGCGAGTTCAAGCGCGTCGACAGCTACTTCGCCAACACGCCGCTGGCCGCCAGGGGGCTGCCCACCCCGGCCGAGGTCGCGCTGCTCGAGCCCTACCGCGCCGACCTCGATCCGGCGGTGTTCGGCCCGATGGTGGTCCAGCCGAGCACCAAGCCCCCCGGCAGCATCCGCCAGAGCCTGACCCGGGCCCTGGAGCTGTTCGCGGCCGCCGGCTGGCACAACACCGACGGCGTCCTGCGCAACAGCAAGGGCGAGCCGTTCGTCATCGAGGTGAGCGGCGCCCGCGCCCAGAACCCTTACATGGATCCGATCTATCTCAATCTCACCAAGCTGGGCGTGGTGCTCAGCAAGCGGTTGACCGACACCGTCGCCGGCCGCAAGCGCCTGAACGACTTTGACTACGACTTCGTGTCGGTGGGCCTGCGCGAGGCCCGGATGCCGGGTGCGGAGCTCTGGCGCAACTTCAACAGCAAGGACGCCGACGTTCCCGGCTCGGAGAACATCGCCGGCGTGAAATCCCGGGCGGTCGACGATCTCATCAACAAGCTCCTCGACGCGAACAGCGAGGAGGAGCTGGAGGTCGCGGCTCACGCGCTCGACCGCGTATTGATGCACGCCAACTACTTCATCCCCTGGCGCTACCTCACCAAGTTCTATCTCATCTACAACCAT
>Ga0210387_10000234_pt1 | contig 40639 bp, 34 predicted proteins | sample IncBWC7OmetaG_FD_160108 | JGI IMG/M metagenome (GOLD analysis project Ga0210387, IMG submission 160108) | Forest soil microbial communities from Barre Woods Harvard Forest LTER site, Petersham, Massachusetts, United States - Inc-BW-C-7-O ... | reverse complement strand
CGAGCGCATCCACCACCTCGGGCGTGAGCTCCCGCCGCCGGTCCATCTCGGGCCCGTGCGCATCCAGCAGCGCCTGCACGGCGCGCGCCCGTTCGGGGGCGCTGGCGAGTGCGGACGGGACAAGAGTCTCCATGAATGCTTCCTCGGTTTTCCAGTCGATCGGCCCCCAGTGTAGAGGGCTCGCGGCCGGGTCTCGACCTCTGTCATCTCAGATGCTTTCGCCAGCCGGTCCCCGGCTGACCCGTTTCCGGCGTTAGCGCTATCGCTTCGGTTCGTATCCGGGCACCCATTCGCGGTGCTGCGGCAGGTCGTCGTGGATTTCCCACCACGGCGCCTTGGACGCGGTGAAGACGTGCAGCGTGGGCCGCACGCCCGGATCGTCCTCGAGCAGGCCTGCCGGCACGCTCACCGTCGCGAGATAGGGCGCCTGGCCGGGCGCCAGCGAGCCGCAGATCCGGCAGAAGGCGCGGAAACTGCCCGGGGCCGATTCGTAGCGGCTGATCAGTTCCTCGCCGGCCAGCCAGCGGAACTTGTCCTTCTCGACATGGGCGAAGGTGGCGAAGCTTGCCCCGGTCAGCTTGCGGCAGGTCGTGCAGTGGCAATGGGTCATCGAGCGCACCGCATCGATCTCGAAACGAATGCCGCCACAGGCGCAGCTACCCTTGATCATCGGTTGCTCCATCAATTCCGGGACTAGGCTGCCATCTATCCCGCTCCAGGCGCCTTGTCCGGCTCGACGGCGCGCACAACGTAGTTGTCGGCCGAGGGCTCGTAGAGTTCCCACAGGAAGCGCAACTCGACGAGAGGTTGGGAATGGAGATCCACGCGCAAGTCGACGAAGGGAAAGCTTTCCCGGTGCACGACCAGAAGCCCCGCCGACTTCAATTGCTTCAATTCGCCGCCGGCGGCCTGGCCGGCCTCTATGGCACGCATGAGCCGTTCGGGCAGGGACTGACTTTCATTTTCCTCGAAGGTCGAGATCATGGCGTCGATGACGGCTGTGTTGCGCAGAATGTTGCCCGCCGCCGCACAGTTGCGGCCGACCTTTGCATTCACGATCGACGTGATCTTGGCGCCATTGAAGACCGCGCCCTTTCCATCGGCGGCCATCACGGCGAGCTGTCGCCACCTGAGGTTCGGATCGGTTTTCTCGAGGTCATGAACGATGGCCTCGGGCGATGATCCATGCTTGAGACGCTCGAGGATCTTGGGCCCGAGACGCGGGTCGGTGCGATGCTGCGTCAACACCGCGCCGACATTGGCCTCGGCCCACGCGCAACGGCTGCCGACAGAAATCGATGACGTCGTGACGACGGCGCCCAGCATGCCTGTCCTGGGGCAGCGCCCGGCGATCGAGAATGTCATGTGTCCTCCGTTCAGCGGATCGCTGGCCCCGAGCGAGCCCGCCCCTTGCCTGTCGATACCACGATATGAGCGGCTGCGGGCCGGTAACCCGGCCCCGGGAGGCTTGCGGTCGGGCACGAACTTTGCTGCCCTGCCTGAATGCCCGTAATGCGCAAGATGCACCTGGTGGCGTACCTCAAGACCGGGCCGACGGCGAGCTACGCCAGCGCCTGGCGCCATCCGTCGGCGCCACTGCACGACATCTGGGACGCCGAGCGCTACGAGCACCTGGCGCGGCTGCTCGAGCATGCGCGCTTCGACGCCGGCTTCTTTGCCGACGGGCTCGGTCTGCCGGATTTGTACAAGAACAGCTTCGCCGACTATGTCGGCCGCGGCGGCCAGCTCAGCCTGATCGACCCGATGACGGTGCTGCCGCTGATGGCGCGCGTGACGCGCCATCTCGGCCTCGGCAACACCATCTCCACGACCTTCAACCAGCCCTACCAGATCGCCCGCAGCCTGGGCTCGCTCGACCTGCTGAGCCGCGGGCGAGCGGCGTGGAACGTCGTCACCTCGGCGACGGACTACGAGGCGCGCAATTGCGGCATGGACGGCGTGCCGCCGAAGGACGACCGCTATGACCGGGCCGACGACGTGCTGGAGGCCTGCTACGCCCTGTGGGATTGCTGGGAGCCCGACGCGCTGGTGATGGATCGCGCGAGCGGCGTGTTCGCCGATGCCAGCAAGATCCACTACGCCAACCATGTCGGCCCCTTCGTGCGCACCCGCGGCCCGATGTCCATCCCGCGCAGCCCGCAAGGCCGCCCGCTCATCCTGCAGGCCGGCTCCTCGCCGCGCGGCCGCGACTGTGCGGCGCGCTGGGCCGACATGATCTTCTGCACGACCGCCACCAAGGCCGACGGCATCGAATTCCGTGCCGACATGCACCGCAGGCTGGCTGCCGCCGGGCGTTGTCCGACCGAGGTCGCGGTCCTGCCGACCCTGTCCGTCGTCATCGGCGAGACCGAGTCGATCGCCCGCGAGAAGGCCGACTTCCTCGACAGCCTGATCGATCCCGAGCTGGTGCTGGCCTCGTCCTCCACCTTGCTCGGCGTCGACCTCAGCCGGATCGAGACCGCCGAGGAGGCCGAGGTCGCCGCCGGCAACCAGGGCATCGCGGGCTCGCGCGACCGCATGAGCCAGGTCGCCAAGGCGCAGGGCATCAGCTTCGCCGCGGCCGTGCGCAAGCCGCGCGGCCTGCTGGCCGGAACACCCGCCATGATCGCCGACGTGATGGAGGACTGGTTCACCAACGGCGCCTGCGACGGCTTCGTCCTGCCGCCCACCGTGTTCCCCGGCACCTACGAGGAGTTCGGCCGCATGGTGACGCCGGAGCTGCAGCGCCGCGGCCTGCTGCGCCGCGACTACGCCGGCCGCACCTTGCGCGAAAACCTGGCCAACCCCGGCTGACACGCCGGCCCATCGATTGGCTGATCGGCTCTTCCCTGGCTGCGGCGACCGCTGCCGTCCGGTACAGAGGCGCGCCCCAACGCGACAACATGGGCCTCGCTCAAATTGGAGCAACAGCGACAACCTCATCCTGAGGAGCACGCCGCAGGCGTGGGTCTCGAAGGATGGGCAAACGTCGTGATGTATCCCACCCTTCGAGACGGCCGCTTCGCGGCCTCCTCAGGGTGAGGTGTTTCTGTCGAAACGGAACTCTTTCTAGCCGCAGATGCGCAGGATCGTCAGGATGTAGATGCGGACCATGTCCAGATAGTCGTCTATGTCGACGCGCTCGTCCGGCATGGTGTTGTAGCGTCCGCCCGGGCCGCAGACCACGCCTGGCATTCCCCCCATCCGATAGAGGTGGGCGGCATCGGTGCCGTAGAACCCGGGCGGCGTGATGGCGCCTGTCGGCTGTTTCTTGCCGCGCACCTGCTGGTACGCCGAGTTGATCGCCTCGACGATCGGATTGTCAGGCGCCACTTCGAACGACGGCATCGTCACGCGGCCCGTGGCCGTCTCGATCGTCACCGTCGCTTTCAGGCCGGGATGGCGGTGCTCCAGGGCGTCGAGCTCGGCGCGCAGGTCCGCCAGGGCGCCCTCTTCCGTCTGTCCCGGCGCATAGCGTCCGGAGCCCTTGATCTTGACGTAATCCGCCACCTGGGGCGGTCGCCATTCGTGCAGCTCCTTGCCCAGCGCGCCGTGCATGACGCCGACATGGACGCGGTTGATCTTCTCGTGCTCGGGCGACTTGGCGCCGGAAAATTTCAGCGCATTCAGGCGCGGCACGAGATCACAGGCGGCAACGATGGCGTCGACCGCCTCCTCCCGCTTCGAGAGATGCCGCGTATCGCCGACCAGCTCGATGAAGAAGACGAAGGCCGCCGCATGCATCGTCAAGGCCTGCAGGTCGGTCGGCTCGCTGTTGACGAAATAATCGGCGCGATAACCCTGCTTCACCATGGCCACGGTACCGACGCCGCCCTGCAGCTCGCCCACCACGTAGGTCAGCAGCACGTCGCCCCTGAGCTTTACGCCGGCATCGATCAGCGTCTTGACGGCGCAGAAATAGGCCGCATCGCCCGACTTCATGTTGGAGACGCCGATGCCGTAGATGAACTTGTCGTCGACCTTTCCGCCCCACGGATCGACCGTCCAGCCCTCGCTCACCGGGTTGGTGTCGATGTGCCCGTTGAACATCAGGCTCTTGCCGCCGCCGCTGCCGCGCAGGCGGCCGATCGCGTTCACCCGGTCGGCCTCGACCGGCGTGAGCTCGACCTCGAGGCCGAGGCTGCGCATCTGCTCGGCCATCCAGGCGGCCAGGGTGCGCTCGCCCTCGGTCTGGCTATAGCTCTTGTGCCGCACCATGCGGCTCAGGAAATCGAGGCAGTAGGCGGTATCGACACGGGCAAGGATATCCTGGGTTTGCATTCGTTCTCTCCCGATCAGCCGACGGGCGCCGGCGAAGCTGCGATCAACTCACGCGTATAGGAATGCACCTTACCGGAGCGCAGGTCCTCGATGCCCAACAGATCGACGATTTCGCCGTTGCGCATGACGGCGATGCGATGGGCGACCTGCTGCACGAGGTTGAGATCGTGGGTGATGAACAGGTAGGCGGTGCCGTTCGCCGCGCGCAGCCGCAGCAGCAGCTCGACGACCGACGCCTGCACGGAAACATCGAGCGGCGCCGTGATCTCGTCGCAGATGATGAGGTCGGGCCGGGCCGCGAAGGCCCGGGCAATCGCCACCCTCTGCTTTTCGCCGCCCGAGAGCTGGTGCGGGTAGCGCTTGGCGTAGTCAGCCGGCAGCCGGACCTCCTCGAGCAGCGCTGGAATGGTCGAAACATCGCCGCCGTAGAGCCGCAGCGGACGCGCCAGCAGGTCGGCCACGGTGTGGCGCGGATTGAGCGAGGAATCGGGATGCTGGAACACGATCTGCACCGCGCGGCGATACGCCCGGTCCATGCCGCCCGCCGAGCCGATGCGGCGCCCCGCAAGGGCGATGCTGCCGGTGTAGTCGGCCAGGCCGGTCAAGGCGCGCGCAATCGACGACTTGCCCGAGCCCGATTCGCCCACGACGCCCAGGATCTCGCCGCGCCGGACGTCGATGGCGATGTCGGCGGTCGCAGGCCGGGGGACCGGCCGGAACAGGCGCTTGCGCTGATAGCGGACGGCAATGTCGGTGGCGCTCAGAAGCGCCTCGTCCGCGAGCTGGTCGGAGACCAGCCGCCGCTCCGGCCGCGGCACGGCGGCGACGAGCCGGCGCGTGTAGTCGTGCATCGGATGGCGGAAGATCGTGGCGCCCGGCGCCTCCTCGACGATCGCGCCCTTCTCCAGGATGGCCACCCGATCGGCGACCCGCGAGACCAGCGCGAGATCGTGCGAGATATAGAGCGCGGCCACGCCGGTCTCGCGGCGCAGGCGACCGAACAGTTCCAGGATGCGCGCGCCGGTGATGACGTCGAGTGCGGTCGTGGGCTCGTCGAAGATGATGAGCTCCGGCCGGCAGGCGAAGGCTGTGGCGATGCCGATGCGTTGCTTCTCGCCGCCCGATGCCTGATGCGGATAGCGGCGCATCAGCGCCTCGGGATGCCTGAGCTCGACATGCTCCAGCGCCTGGATCGCCTCGCGCCACGCTTCCCTTTCCGACAGTCCGCGATGGCGGACCAGGACCTCGGTGACTTGGCGGCCGATCGTCAGGGTCGGATTGAGCGCTGTCGACGGGTCCTGGAAGACCATGCTCATGCGCCGGCCGCGGATCGTCTCCAGCGCCTTCGCCGAGGCCGCGCGCAGGTCGGTGTCACCGAGACGAATGCGGCCCACCGGCGCCTCCCGCGCGTTGGCCGGCAGAGCGCGCATGATCGCCCAGGCGAGCGACGTCTTGCCCGAACCCGATTCGCCTACCAGGCCCACCACCTCGCCGGCCGAGATCGCAAGGTCGATGGCCCGCAGCACGCGCTGCGTGCCGCCTCGCGTCACGTAGTCGAGCGCGTAGTCGCGGATGTCCAGCACCGGGCTCATCGCTCGTCCCGCGGGTTCAGCGCATCGCGCAGGCCGTCGCCCAACAGGTTGAAGCAGATCGCCGTCGTGGCGATGGCGAGCGACGGCGCCACGATCACCCACGGCGCCTGATGCATGAAGCGGCGCGCCTCCGACACCATCAGTCCCCACTCCGACGCCGGCGGCTGGGCGCCCAATCCGAGGAAGGACAGCGTGGCGAACAGCATGACGGCGAAGGCGACGCGGATCGTCGCCTCGATGATCACCGGCGCGGCGACGTTGGGCAGCATCTCGCGCAGCACGATCCAGCTCCCGCTTTCGCCGCGGGCGATCGCCGCCTTGACGTATTCCTGCTGGCGGACGGCCAGCGCCACCGAGCGCGTCACCCGCGCCATGCTGGGCACGACGGAAATCGCGATGGCGAACGCCGCGTTCAGGCTGCCCTTGCCGAGCGTGCTGACCAGGATCAGCGCCAGCAGCAGGTGCGGCACCGCCATCACGGCGTCGATCGTGCGCGTGATGGCCTCGTCCCACCAGCCGCCGAGATAGGCCGACAGCGTGCCGATGCAGGCGCCGACCGCGGCGCCCGAAAAGGTCGCGGCGACGGCCAGCGGGATGGTCGAGCGCGCGCCGATCAGGAGGCGGCTCAGCACATCGCGGCCGAGCTGGTCGGCGCCGAACCAGTGCTTTATGCCGGGCGCCGCGAACCGGCCGGCGAAGTCCATCGCTTCGGGTTGGTAGGGAGCCGCCACCCCGCCGAGGAGGCAGGCGAGAACCAGCCCCACCAGGAGAGCGCTGCCCAGCACGCCTTGCGGAGTGCGCATCAGGCGGCGCAGCGTGTCAGTCATAGCGGATGCGCTTGTCGATCGTGGCGTAGGCGATGTCGGCCAGGGTGTTGGCGATGGCGTAGGTGCCGGCCATGATCATGGCCCCGGCCTGAATCGACGGCAGGTCGCGCGTCGTGATGGCGACGATCAGTTGCCGGCCGATGCCGGGAATGGCGAAGATCTCCTCGACGACGATGATGCCGCCCAGCAGGTAGCCGACGTCGAGGGCGACGATGGTGATGGTGGGCAGCAGCGCGTTGCGCAGGACGTGGCGCATCAGCACGGTGCGGGGCGGCAGGCCCTTCAGCCGGGCGGCGCGGATATAGTCGCTGTTCAGCACGTCGATCGTCTCGGAACGGACCATGCGCGAGACGTGCGCGACCAGGATCAGCGACACCGTCGCCACCGGCAGGATCAGGTGGCGAATGCTGTCGGCCAGGTTCTCGGACGGCGCCACGTAGCCGGTCGCCGGCAGCAGCTGGAATTGGTCGGCAACGACGATCAGCAGCAGGGTCGCGGTGACGAATTCCGGCAGCGACACGCCGAGATAGGAGATCAGGCTCGAGGCGACGTCGGCCGCCTTGCCGCGGCGCAGCGCAGCCAGCATGCCGAGCGGAATGGCCACCACCAGCATGACCGCGATCGACAGTCCGCCGAGCAACAGCGACCGGCCGAGCGCGATGAACATCGTCGGCCCGACAGGCTGCTCGGTGCGCATCGAGGTGCCGAAATCGCCGCGCAGCAGGCCCGACAGCCAGTGCCAGTATTGCAGCCACGCCGGATCGTTGAGCCCCAGCCGCAGGCGCACCGCGGCCAGCGCCTCGGGCGTGGCGTTCTCGCCCAGCAGGGTCACCGCGGCGTCGGCGGGCAGCAGCTGGGTCAACCCGAACACCACGATCGACACGACGAGCAGCGTGTAGAGGACGGTCAGCAGCCGCCGCAGCAGCCAGGCGATCGACACCGTTCAGCTCCGCTTCGGCGCGCCTTCACCCAGCCAGGTACGTTCGAAGCGGAAGATGTGGCCGCGCGGATGCAGCCCGTAGCCCTGCACGTAGGAACGCTTGCCGCCTAAAAGATCGAAGAAGATCGGAATGATCGAGGGCGTCTCCTCGTACATCATGTCCTGCGCCTTGCCGTAGATCTCGGCGCGCTTGGCCTCGTCGCTGGTCTGGCGGCCCTCGGCCACCAGCTTGTCGAACGCCGGATTGTTCCAGCGCGTCTCGTTCCACGCCGCGTCGGAGGTGTAGAGCAGCGTGAACACACCATCGACCGTCTGCTGGGTATTGTAGATGCCGATGTAGAACGGGCCCTTCTTCCAGACCTGGTCGAGATAGGCCGCGTGCGGCATCGTCTGCACGGTGATGCGGAAGCCGGCGGGCTTGGCCATCTCGCGCATGGCGACGGCGAGCTGGGTGCGCGTGCCCGGATTGTCGGATGCGACCAAAGTAAGGTCGATGCCGTCGGGGTAGCCGGCCGCGGCGAGCAGCCGCTTGGCCTCGGCGATGTCCTGCTTCTTGGGCGGCTCCTTCTTGTAGAACTGGTAGATCGAATTCACCGGCACGTCCTGGCCGGGCTTGCCGGCATCGAGGGCGACGAAGCCGACCAGCGCTTCGCGATCGATGCACAGCGACAGCGCCCGGCGCATGCGCGGGTCGTTGAAGGGTTTCTGGTCGCACGCCATGTTGACGTTGAGGAACTGGCCGGACGGCACCTGCATGGCGTCGACGCCGCGCACGCCCTTGAGCCTGGGGAATTCGCTCTGCGCCGTGATCACCATCAGGTCGTTGTCGCCTGAGAGCAGCGCCGAGGTCTCGGCCGAAGGGTCGGGATAGACGCGGATCTCGATGCGGTCGACGTAGGGCTGGTCGGGAATGAAATAATGTTCGTTGCGCGCCACCACGATCAGGCGGTCGGGCGCGTAGAAGACGAGCTTGAACGGCCCCGTGCCGATCGACTCGCGCGACAGCCGGGAGAGATCGCCATGGGCGATGGCGGCGGGAATGATGCGTGTCGCGTTGTAGGCGACGGTGGCCGGCAGATCGACGAAGGGGGCATGCAGGCGGAACAGTACTGTCTCATCGTCGACAGCCGCCGCTTCCTTGATCACCGAGACGATCGAGCGAGCCGGCGAGGCGGTCTTGGGATCGAGGATCGCGCCATAGGTCGCCACGACGTCCTTGGCGGTGCAGGGCGAGCCGTCGCTGAAGCGCACGCCGTTGTGCAGCTTGAAGGTCCACTCGGTGAAATCAGCGTTCGACGACCACGACTCGGCGAGGTCGGGCAACGGCTTCATGTCGGTCGTGAGCGTCGTCAGGTTGCTGTAGCAGAGCTCGGCGATCATGTGCTCGGGATTGACCCGCGTGCGCAGCGGATGGATGACGCTCGCCGCCTGGTCGACCGAAATCCGCAGTGTGCCGCCGCGCCGGGGCGCCTGGGCGGAGGCAAGCCGCGACAAGCCTGACAGAGCCGGCAATCCCGCTGCCGAGGCGAGAACCGCCCGCCGTGTTGGATGCCTCATCCTGAGCCTCTTATGTTTGCGATTGCCGGGACCACCGGGCACTTCCCTGCAAAGTCTATGCAATTCGCGGACTATTGCGAAACGGCTGCGCGACCGAGCTCATCGGCCAGATCGTAGCTTTTGAGCATATCATCGAGGGCCCGCGCGGCAGCCGGCCAGTCATAGGTGCGATAGGAATGGCCCGCGGTCACGAAGCTGGCCCCGGAATAGAACATTTCGTACTGGGCGTGGCGCGAGGCGAACTCGGAGCCCACCGCATCCCAGGCAAGCTTGTAGAATTTCACCCGCTCCGTCGCGCTCGCCGCGGGCGATTGCTGGGTCTTGCCGATCAGGTTGGCAATCTCGGGATTACGAAAGTCCTCCAGGGACGAGGGCAGCATGATCATGCCGCCGCCGGCCAGCTCGCGCAGAGTATTGAGCACCGTGGCGTACAATTTCTGGGTCAGCGTCAGGGCGGCATAAAGCGTGTGGCGATCGGGGACGAAGTAGCGCCCGTGCCGGGTGCCCTTGGCCTCCATGGCCGCCACGAACGCATCGACCATTCCAGCCTCGGCCGCCAGGTGCCCCAGCGTCTCGCGAACCTGGGAGAAGCCGTTCGTGCCGTTGACCTCGGTGATGCGATGGGCAATGCCCAGCAGGAAGCGGAACTTCACCGACAGCCGCACCACCGCCTGATAGTTCTGGTAGACGTGTGCCGGCGTCGCATGGAATTGCCGCTGGCACATCTCGAGGCTGTCGATGACGAAAACCCGTTCCCACGGCACCTTGACGTCGTCGAAAAACAGGACGGCGTCATTTTCATCGAAGCGGCTCGACAGCGGGTTGTCGAAGACGCTGCGCGCCTCTTCCTCGTATGATTTGCGCGACAGGATCTTCAGGCCCTTCGCGTTCATCGGTATGGCGAACGACAGGGCATGCTTCTCGTCGCCGGGCTGAAGCGGCTGGACGCAGGTGACGAAGACCTCGTTGGCCATGATGCCGCCGGTCGCCAGCATCTTGGCGCCGCGCACCGTGACCCCCGAAGCGTCGCGATCGACGACGCCGGCGGCGAGAAACTCGTCCTTCTGCCGGCTGGCGCTCTTCGAGCGGTCGGCCTGCGGATTGATGATGACATAGGTCAGGTAGAGGTCGTGATCGCGGGCGTAGCGGTAATAGTCGGCCAGCGCCCGGGCCCGCTTCCCATCGTAGGCCTCGAAGACGTCCAGCCCCATGTACATGCCGGAGATGCACGAGGCGACATGATCGGGCGCGCGCCCCATGAAGCCGCTGTGCAGGCCGTTCCAGGCCTCGAGCGCTTGGCGGCGGTCGCACAGCTCCCGGTAACTTTCGGGAAGCTGCCAGATGCGATTGGCGCGGTCGCCTGAATCGGCGACAAAAGTCATCAGCTCCTGCTGCTGGGACGGGAAGTCGAACAGCCGCGCGATCGATTTCACCGAGTTCGCATAGGCCGGATGCCGCGTGACGTCATCGATGCGCTTGCCATGAAGGTAGACGGCCCGATCGTCACGCAAGCTCGCAATATGGTCGATGCCGGACTTGATCATGCGGATTCCCCGGTGGCGGCGCTGCCCGTGGCTTAAGATTGGCGTCAGGTTCGATCGCTATCATAGCGAGACGGGCGACCAGGCGTATGCTCAAGCCTTCGCACCCAAAATAAGAGGTCGTCCGGGAGGGATCGATGATCCGCACGACGGGCTTCTTGTGCTTCCTGGCTTTTCTGGCGTCGGGCTGCGCGCCTTCCGACCCGAACGAATCCAGATATGCCACACCGATCGGCCCACTGGCCGATGACTACCAGGACAGGGTCAAGGCCGACCTGGCCCACACCCTCGGCAACTCGGAGGGCGCGATCTACACGTTCGAGCCCTCGCCCAGCATCGTGAACATGGGCAAGCGCAGGGCCGGTGTCCGCTACGCGTGGTATGTCTGTGGGACCGTGAACGCCAAGGATCCCACCGGTGGCTACACGGGCGCAAAGCCCTTCCTGAGCGTGCTCAGCCACAACGTCGTCATCGATCGGGAAGTCGGCAGTTCGCACGCCAGGGAATGCAGCGAAGGACATTCGTAAAAGCGGCCGTCCACGACCCTGTCGGGGGCCCTTGACAAGACTGAGCAATGTTGTGGCGTATGCTTGCCGACCTTCGTCGAGAAAGGATCGGCATGATGTTCATCGACATCGACGCCGCGGGAGCCTGCACGAGGCGCTCAGCCAGCAGTCGGCCCGTCCCTGGCCGCAAAAGTGCGACGGGCGGAAAGGGCGGAAAGGTCGGAAACCCCTTCCGAACCCCTATGGCGGTGCGAAAGAATTCCCGGTCGTCACGGCCCGCACCCGCGCAATATCGTGTCGCACGTCTGCTGGACCGAGCCGGCTCCGTGATCGGCGATCGTCAAAACGGGTAGCGGAAATTGCGGAAATGCGGAAATGGGAGGTCAACGATCTTCGGCTATTCGGCCGCCATCGCTTTCGGCTTGGCGAGTTCCTCGGCGATTTGCACCGCGTTCCACGCCGCCCCCTTCAGGAGCTGGTCGCCGGCCACGAACAGCACCAGCCCGTTGGGGTTGGAGAGGTCGCGGCGGATGCGGCCGACATGGACGTCGAGATCGCCGCTGGCCTCGAGCGGCATCGGGAAGTGATTCCTGACCGGATCGTCGACCAGCTTGACGCCGGGCGCCAGCGCCAGGATCCCGCGCGCCTCCTCGGGCGACAGCGGCTTGTCGAGCTCGAGCGTGATCGACTCGGAATGGGCGCGCAGCACCGGCACGCGGATGCAGGTCGGCACGACGGCGAGATGCGGCATGTGGAACATCTTGCGCATCTCCTCGATCACCTTGTTCTCCTCCTCGTTGTAGCCGTTCTCGGCCACCTTGGTGTCGTGCGAGAAGAGGTTGAAGGCGATCTGGTGCGGGAAGACCTTGCGCGTGATCTCCTTGCCGGCGGCGTGATCGCGGACCTGGTCCTCCAGCTCCTGCATGGCCTGCGCGCCCGCGCCCGAGGCCGCCTGGTAGGTCGACACGACGATCTTGCGGATGCCGGCGGCGAGATGGATCGGCCACACCGCGACAGCGAGGACGGCCGCGGAACAGTTGGGGTTGGCGATGAGCCCGTCATGGCGCGCGAGGTCCTGCGCGTTCACCTCAGGCACCACCAGCGGCACCTTGGGATCCATGCGGAAAGCCGACGAATTGTCGATCACGATCGCACCTGCCGCCCGCGCGGCCGGAGCGAACTCGCGGCTGCGTCCCGCACCGGCGCTGAAGAAGGCGATGTCGACGCCCTTGAAGGAAGCCGCTTTCAGCTCCTCGACCTTGTAGGCTTTGCCCTTGAACTCGAGCGTCTGGCCGGCCGAGCGGGCCGAGGCGAGCAGCTTGAGCGAGCCGACGGGGAAGTTCCGTCGCTCGAGGACGCGGAGGATTTCGACTCCCACCGCGCCGGTGGCGCCGACAATGGCGATGCTTGGTGCGTTCATAGTGCCACTAAAATACACGCCGGGCGCGCACTGCTCCAGTGTCGCGATCATGAATTAAGCGAGACCCTAGCCCGCAGCCTTTTCATGCTTCTTGATCGCCGGCATCAAGCCCGTTGGATCGACGAGCTTGCCATGCACCAGCATGTTGTGGGCATGCGCCAGGTGATGGAGCGCAAACGACGTCTGCATGGCGCTCACCCTGCCCTGCGCGTCCTGCGCGGCGTTCACCGCCTGTTTCACCAGCTTGAGCGCGAACAACGGCTTTTGGGCAATGCGCTCGGCCATCGCGAGGCCGAACGATTCGAGCTCGCTGCGCGGCACGACGTGGTTCACCATGCCCAGCCGATGCGCCTCGGCGGCGCCGATCCAGTCGGCGGTGAACAGAAATTCCTTGGCCTTGCGCACGCCCAGCTCCCAGGGATGGGCGAAGAACTCGGCACCGCCCACGCCCATCGCCACCGTGTGGTCGAGGAACTCGGCATCCTCCGAGGCGACGATGAGGTCGCACGGCCAGATCAGCATCAGGCCGCCGGCGATCACCTTGCCCTGGACCAGCGCCAGGGTGGGCTTGGGAATGTTGCGCCAGCGCTCGCAAAACCCGACATAGATCTCCTGCTCGCGGGCGTACTGCGCCTCGGCGCCCGGCCTGCCGAAGCCGCCCCAGGTGCCGACCGTCTCGTGCTTGCTCATGTTGCCGTGGCCGTCCGCCTCGCGCAGGTCGTGACCCGAGGAGAAATGCGGGCCGTTGGCCGACAGCACGATCACCTTCACGCCGTCGTCGAGGGCGGCGCGGTCGAAGGCCTCGTTCAGCGCGTAGAGAAAGGCCGTATCCTGCGCATTCCTGGTTTCGGGCCGATTGAGGATGATGCGGGCGATTCCGGGCGTCGATGTCTCGTAGAGAATGGGACTGGTCATGATTCCTCCCGTCGATTTCCGGCACTGTAGAGCCTATCTCGATGAAGCGAACAGACAACCTCACCCTGAGGAGCGCGCAGAGCGCGCGTCTCGAAGGGTGGGCAACACCAAGACTGGTTCCGACCCTTCGAGACGCGGTCCTATGGACCGCTCCTCAGGGTGAGGTTTGTTGTGTCTCGTCAGGAGTCTAACCATGCCGCCCCTCAAACACACCTTCATCGACACTCGCGGCTTCACCGCCCATGTCGCCCAGTGCGGCGATGGCCCGCCGCTCGTTCTGCTGCATGGCTGGCCCGAATTCTGGGCGGTATGGGAGCCGATGTTCGAGCGCCTGGCCGATCGCTATCGGCTGCTCGCACCCGACTTCCGCGGCTTCGGCGAGAGCGGCAACCCGACGCCAGGACCGTCCGATCAGGCCGGTCCCGATATCCTGGCCGCCGACATCGCGGCGCTGATGGAGGGGCTTGGCATCGCCCGCGCGGGCTTCGTCGGCCACGATGTCGGCGCCTATGCCATGCAGCGCCTGGCGCTCAACCATCCTGAAAAGGTCGCGGGTCTTTTCTTCTTCAATTGCGGCACGCACGGCGTGGGCGCGCGCTGGCGCGAGCCCAAGCACATCAACGAGATCTGGTATCAGACCTTCCACCAGATGCCGTTCGCGCCGGCCCTCGTCGGCGCCTCGCGCGCGTCGTGCCGCGCCTATATCGGCTATCAGCTAAAACACTGGTCGTATCGCAAGGATGCGTTCGACGCCGTGCTCGAGCGCTGGGTCGACAACTTCATGCGTCCCGGCAATCTCCAGGGCGGCTTCAACTGGTACATCTCGCAGAATGCCGGCCGGTTGGCCGTCATGGCCGGCACCGCGCCCAAGCCGCCCAAGATCGTCCAGCCCGCGCGCGTGCTGTGGGGGCGGCACGATCCGGTGCTGCTGAGCGAATGGATCGATGTGGTGGGCGAGTATTTCGAAAACGTCGAGGCCGGCATCGCCGAGGATGCCGGCCACTTCGTTCACTACGAGACGCCCGATCCGGCGGCTCTGAAAATCGACCGCTTCTTCAAGCGGATCGGTTATCGCGCGTGAGCCTCGGCCTTGCCATGAGCCTCGACCTTCTTGGACGATTCGGTGGCCGCCTCGACCACCATGTTCTTCATCGCCTTCTGCAGCTTGTCGAAGGCGCGCACCTCGATCTGGCGGACACGCTCGCGGCTGATGCCGTACTTGGACGACAGGTCCTCGAGCGTCTTGGGCTCGTCGATCAGGCGACGCTCGACGATGATATGGCGCTCGCGGTCGGTCAGCTGCTTCAGGGCACCCGCCAGCATCTGCTTGCGCTGGCCCATCTCCTGGCTCTCGCCGAGCTTGGCCTCCTGGTTGGGCGATTCATCGACCAGCCAGTCCTGCCATTCCATGTCGCCCTCGGCCTTGACCGGGGCATTGAGCGAGGAGTCCGGGGCGGCGAGACGGCGGTTCATGTTCACCACCTCCTCCTCGGGCACGCCGAGGCGGGTAGCGATCTTCTTGACCTGTTCGGGCGACAGGTCGCCCTCCTCGATCGCCTGCATCTGGCCCTTGAGCTTGCGCAGGTTGAAGAACAGCTTCTTCTGCGCCGCCGTCGTGCCCATCTTCACCAGCGACCAGCTGTGAAGGATGTATTCCTGGATCGAGGCGCGGATCCACCACATGGCATAGGTGGCCAGACGGAAGCCGCGGTCCGGATCGAACCGCTTGACCGCCTGCATCATGCCGACATTGCCCTCGGAGATCAGCTCGGCGACCGGCAGGCCGTAACCGCGATAGCCCATGGCGATCTTGGCGACGAGCCGCAGATGGCTGGTCACCAGCTGGTGGGCGGCTTTGGAATCGCCGTGCTCGCGCCAGCGCTTGGCCAGCATGAATTCCTGCTGCGGCTCGAGCAGGGGAAATTTCCGGATTTCCTGGAGATAGCGGCTGAGGTTGCCCTCGGGGGTGAGGGACGACGGCAGCGCGGGAAGGTTGGCGGTAGCGCTCATAGGGCTCCCCCTTTCATACGCGGTAGGTGACATGAACGAGCGTTTAGCACTCTCGCTCATTGACTGCTAAACCCGACTCTAGAAGTCGGACAAGCGACTGGTCAAGAAAATCCTACTAATCCCCTCAGGTATTAGGGAGATTACTTAACATCGTTCAGCTCAGACACCAACCTCTTGAAATCTTGCGGCAATTCTGTGGCGAAGTGCATTTCCCGTTTCGTCCGTGGGTGCCGGAACTCGAGCACCGCGGCGTGCAGGGCCTGGCGCCCGAAGGTTTTCAACGATTCGGGGGCAGCGGCGTTGCTGCGGGATTTCCGCCCATAGACCGGATCGCCGACCACCGGGCAGCCGAGATGGGCGAGATGGACGCGGACCTGATGCGTGCGGCCGGTCTCGAGCTTGGCCGCCACCAGGCTGGCAACCGGCGCCAAGGGCGGTCCGAAGCGGCGCTCGACCCAGTACTGGGTGACCGCCTGGCGGCCGCTGGTCTTGCGCACCGCCATGCGCTTGCGGTCGACGGGGTGGCGGCCGATGGCGGCGTCGATGGTGCCCTTGGGCAGCTTGGGGCCGCCCCACACCAGCGCCTGGTAGATGCGGGTGAGGTCATGGGCAGCGAACAGCTTGGAGAGCGCCTGATGGGTGAAGTCGTTCTTGGCCACCACCATCACGCCCGACGTGTCCTTGTCGAGGCGGTGGACGATGCCCGGCCGGCGCACGCCACCGATGCCCGACAGGCTTTTACCGCAATGCGCCAGCAGCGCATTGACCAGCGTGTGGTCGGGATTGCCCGGCGCAGGATGGACGACCAGCCCCGCCGGCTTGTCGAGCACCAGCAGATCGGAATCTTCATGGAGGATGTCGAGATCCCGCGCCTGCGCCAGCGGTTCGGCCGGCTCGGGCTCGGGAATGTCGACGACGAAGCGCTCGCCCGTTTTGACCTTGCGGGACGGCTCTTCTATCGTCCGGCCGTCCGCCAGCGCCACGCGGCGGCTTTCGATCAGCGCCTTTACGCGGCTGCGCGTGAGGGACGGCAAGGCCGCCGCAAGGGCACGGTCGAGCCGCTCGCCGGAGGCGCTTTGGTCGAAGGTCACGAAGTGGCGGCCGGCGTCGCTCATGGAGTCTTCTTGGCGTCCCCTGCTCAGGCCTCCGCACCGCTCTGGCTGAAGGTGCTGGTCATCGTAATGGGCCTGCTGATCGTGGCGGGTTTCGTCGTCGTCGCGGCCGAAATCGCCCGCCGCATGTCTACGCCCAACGCCGGACGGCCGCCAGCATCGGGCACCTTCAGCGAACGCATCGCGCTGCCCTCGGGCGCCCGCGTGGTGTCGATGACCGCGGCGGGCGACCGCCTGGTCGTCCATGTCGAGACGCCGGGCGGCCCGTCGGCCGCCTATGTCGTCGATCCGCGCAACGGCGCCCTGTTGGGCACCGTCGAATTCCCGCCGGGCGCCGGTCGCTAGCGATGATCGATCACCTGTCGATCACCACGACCGACCTCGACCGCGCCCAGGCCTTTTATGACGCGGTGCTGGGCGCGCTCGGCTACCCCAGGGTCAATCGCCGCGCCGAGGCGATCGGCTACGGCGTGCGCGACCGCAGCCCCGACGCGCCGCCCTACATCTCGATCTATCGTTGCACGGGCGAGTTCGTGCCGGACAATCGCCACTGGTGCTTCCGCGCCAAGAGCCGCGCCGCCGTACGCGCCTTCCATCAGGCAGCCCTGGCCAATGGCGGCACCGACGACGGCGCGCCCGGCCTCAGGCCCAACTATCATCCCGACTACTATGGAGCGTTCGTGCGCGATCCCGACGGCAATCGGATCGAAGCCGTCACGCATCAACGCGAGGACCAGGAATGAACTTTCGCAGCGACAACGAAGTCGGCGCCCATGCCCGCATCGTCGAGGCCGTCGGCCGCGCCTTTGCCAGCGGCAGCGCCCCCTCCTACGGCGCCGATGAGTGGACGCACCGGGTCGAACATCGGCTGCGCGACCTGTTCGAGAAGCCCGATCTGGTGGCCTTTCCGGTCGCCACTGGCACGGCCGCCAATGTGCTGTCGCTCGCCTGCTGCACGCCGTCGTGGGGCGCGATTTACTGCCATCCGCAGGCCCACATCGCCGTCGACGAGGCCAACGCGCCGGAATTCTTCACCTCGGGCGCCAAGCTCTGCCTGATCGACGGGCCGGCCGGCAAGATCGATCCCAAAAGGCTCGCCAAGGCGCTGGCCGAACCGGTCTATGGCGTCGTGCATCATCCGCAGCCCGCCGCGGTCAGCATCACCCAGGCGACGGAGTGCGGCACCGTCTATGCGCCGGAGGAGATCGCCGCGCTGGCCAGCTCCACCCATCGCCATGGGCTCAAGCTGCACATGGACGGCGCGCGCTTCGCCAATGCGCTGTCCTTCGTCGGCTGCGCGCCGGCCGAGCTCTCGTGGAAAGCGGGCGTCGACGTGCTCAGCCTCGGCGCCACCAAGAACGGCGCCCTCGCCGCCGAAGCCGTAGTGTTCTTCGATACCGGCCTGGCGCGCGAGTTCGAGTTCCGCCGCAAACGCGGCGGGCACCTGCTGTCCAAGATGCGCTTGCTGTCGGCGCAACTCGATGCCTACCTGGCCGACGGCCTGTGGCTCGACAATGCGCACCACGCCAATGCCATGGCCCGCCGCCTCGTCGCCGGACTCTCGGCGCTCAAGGGCACGCAGCTTCTCTACCCGGTCGATGCCAACGAGATCTTCGTGGTCCTGCCTGCCCATATGCACGATGAGCTGCAGGCCGCGGGTGCACAGTACCATCCCTGGCCGTCCGACCGGCCGGGCGAGCGCGCCTTCCGCCTCGTCACGGCCTTCGACACCGACCCCAAGGACGTCGACCGTTTCCTCTCCATCGCCAAGGCAGCCTGACCCATGACCCACCAGCGCACCCTCACCGCCGCCCATTGGGGCGTCTATGAGGTCGAGTACGACGACAACGGTCAGGCCACGCGCTTGCATCCCTTCTCGAAGGACCCCGATCCCTCGCCGATCGGCCTGCACATGCTGTCCGACGAAGTGACGCGGCTTCGCGTGCGCCGGCCGGCCGTGCGCAAGAGCTGGCTCGAGCACGGACCGGGCAGCCATGCCGAGCGGCGCGGTCAGGAGCCGTTCGTCGAGCGGCCGTGGGACGAGGCGCTCGATCTCGTTGCCCACGAACTCGTGCGCGTGAAGACAACCCATTCCAACCGCGCGATCTTCGGCGGCTCCTACGGCTGGTCGAGCGCCGGCCGCTTCCACCACGCGCAAAGCCAGGTCCATCGCTTCCTGAATTCGGTCGGCGGCTACGTGCGCCATCAGGATTCCTACAGCCTGGGGGCGGCGCGCGTGCTGATGCCGCACATCGTAGCGCCGATGGAAGAGCTGATGGCCATGCACACGAGCTGGGACGTGTTGGCCGAGAACTGCAAGCTGTTCGTCACCTTCGGCGGCGTGCCACGCAAGAACGCCCAGATCAACGCCGGCGGCGCGACGCTGCATCACGTCAAGGGCGGCCTCTACGCCATGCGCGAGAAGGGCGTGCGCTTCGTCAATGTGACGCCCACCGCCGAGGACCTCGACAACGGCGGTGCCGTCGAATGGCTCGCCATCCGGCCCAACACCGACGCCGCGCTGATGCTGGCGCTCTGCCACACGCTTTGGGTGGAGAAGCTCTACGATCGCGACTTCCTCGATCGCTGCACCGTGGGCTTCGACAAGTTCGCATCCTCGCTCGCCGGCAAGGACGCCGCCTGGGCCGAGAAGATCACCGGCATTCCGGCCGCGCGTATCGTGTCGCTGGCCCGCGAGATGGCGGCGACGCGTACCACCGTCAGCATCAATTGGTCGCTGCAGCGCAGCCACCACGGCGAGCAGCCGTTCTGGGCATTGGTGACGCTCGCCTGCATGCTGGGCCAGATCGGCTTGCCCGGCGGCGGCTTCGGCGTGGGCTACGGTCCGGTCAACCTGATGGGCAGCGCGCATCCGAAATATTCAGGGCCAACCCTGCCGCAGGGCACCAATGCCGTGAGCGACTTCATTCCGGTCGCGCGCTTCACCGACATGCTGCTCAATCCCGGCGGCACGGTGTCGTACAACGGCCGCGAGCTCGTCTATCCCGACATCAAGCTGGTCTACTGGGCGGGCGGCAATCCGTTCCACCATCACCAGGACCTCAACCGCCTGATGAGGGCATGGCGCAAGCCCGAGACCATCGTGTTCCACGAACAGTTCTGGACGCCGGCCGCGCGCATGGCCGACATCGTGCTGCCGGCCACCACCACCCTGGAGCGCGACGATATCGGCTATGGCAGCCGCGAGCCCTTCCTGATCGCCATGAAGAAGGCGCGCGAACCCGTCGGCGAGGCGCGCGACGATTATGTTATCTTCTCCGAGCTTGCCAAGCGCATGGGCGCGGGCGACGGCTACAGCGAAGGCCGCGACACCATGGCGTGGCTGAAACATCTCTACGAGCTGTCGCGCGTGAAGTCGGCCGAAGCCGGCGTCACCATCCCGCCGTTCGACGATTTCTGGCAGGCCGGCATCGCCGAGGCCCAGGGCGAGAACCGCGCGCCGGTGATGCTGGCGGACTTCCGCGCCGATCCCGCGGCGCACCCGCTCAAGACGCCGTCGGGCAGGATCGAAATCTTCTCCGAGAAGATCGCCTCGTTCGGCTACGACGACTGCCCGGGCCATGCGACGTGGCTCGAGCCGATCGAGTGGCTGGGATCGAAGACCGCCGAGCGCTATCCGCTGCACATGCTGTCGGACCAGCCGACCGACAAGCTGCACAGCCAGCTCGACCACAGCCCGCATGCGCGCGCCACCAAGGTCAAGGGTCGCCAGCCGATCACCATCCATCCCGACGACGCGGCGGCGCGCGGTATCGCCGACGGCGATCTGTTGCGCGTGTTCAACGACCGCGGCGCCTGCCTGGCCGCGGCGCGCCTCAGCGACCGTATCCGTCGCGGCGTCGTGCGACTCTCGACCGGCGCCTGGTTCGATCCGGAGGATTCAGGCTCCAACCGGCCGCTCGAGAAGCACGGCAATCCCAACGCCCTCACCCTCGACATCGGCGCCTCCAAGTTGAGCCAGGGCTGTATCGCCCAGACCTGCCTGGTCGAGATCGAGCGTTTCGACGGCCCGGCGCCGGCCGTGACGGCCCATCGCCTGCCCGAGTTCGCCGGGCGCTCCTAGCTAGCGCGCCAGCGCGCCGGGCGTGCAGCCCGATTGGGGGGCGATCTCGCCGAGCGCCTGAACCTCGACCAGGTTCGCTCCCTGCGTCCTGGCCAGGAACATGTTGAGCGTCGCGTGGTGATCCTTGCCCATGGTCACCGTGCCGGCGGGCGAGTCGAACTTCAATCCCTCGAGCGCGTCGATCAGGGCTTCCTTGTCGACCTTGCCCGCCTTTTCCAGCGCGGCCTTCACCGCAACGAGCGTGTTGTAGTGCGTCTCGACATAATTGGAGATCGCCATGGCGGGCCCCGCCATGGCGCGTGCCCGGGCCACGAACGCCTTGGCCTTCGGATCCTGGCTCGCCACGACAAACGGCACCGCGGCATAGATGTTGTCGACTTTGCCGCCGAACGCCTTGAGATCGGCTTCCGTCAGGCCGAGGAAGGCCACCGTCATGGTCTTGAAGACACCGCGGTCCGAAGCGAGCGGAATGAACTGCATGCCGTCGCCCTTCAAGGCATACAGCAGCACCTTCGCCTGGCTGTCGGCGACGCGGTTGATCAGCGGCGTGAAATCCTTCTCGTTGCCCAGGGTGTACTGCTTGGCGACGACCTTGCCGCCCAGCTTTGCGATCAGCGGCTCGGCGGCGTCGAACATGCGATGCGGCCAGTCGCGATCGGCGCCCAGCAGGAAATAATCGGCGCCGAACGTTTTGGTCATATAAGGCAGGAGGGAGTCGAGCTCCTGGTTGGGCACCGTACTAAAGGAGAACATGTAGCGGTTGCACTTTCCGCCTTCGTAGTTGGTGGCATAGAACAGCGGCGTCTTGTGGGCCGCCAGCACGGGAACGATGGCGTCGAGATTCTGCGACGTGATGGGGCCGACCACGGCCAGGACTCCGTCATCCTCCACGATCTTACGCGCCGCCTCGGTGGCGATGTTCGGCCGGGTGCCGTCGTCGCGATAAACAATTTCAACGGGCCGCCCCAGAATCCCGCCGGCAGCATTGATGTCGGCCGCCGCCAGATCGAGACCGAGCTTGGCCTGCGCGCCATAGAGCTCGACGCCGCCCGAGAAGGGCAACACGGCGCCGATCTTGATCGGCTCGGCCGCCTGCACCGCGCCGCAGGCGCCCAGCCAGACCATGGCCGTAAACGTCAATGACCGCATTCTCATCATCGAATTCCCAAGGAACACTCTCTGTCTCGTGCGCTACGCTAGCACAGGTGCCGGCCGTCGGGCGCATCGGCCAATCTGCCCGCCATCGCCCAGGCTAATTCACGCCAGCGCTGATGCGTCCGTCGAGCTTGAGCGCCTGCAAGATGCGCTGGAAGCGCGGGCTGTTGTGGAGGGGACGGAAGTAGGGATTTTGCGCCGTAAAGCACAGGTAGGTGGTGCGCGCCTTGACGCAGTGCTCGAGGGCATCGAGCGCCCGTGACGACTCGCCGGCGGCCATCCATTGCTGCGCCGCCCCCTCCCAGCGATTGGTGCGCTCGAGCAAGGCGATCCACACATCCATCGCCTCTCGCCAGCCCTTGCTGCGCGCCAGCGCTTCCAAGTGCTCGGCAACACCCTGGGCGACGCTCAGCCCGCGGAGCGTCGTAAGACGCTCGGCCATCGCCTCGTCGCGGCGGCCGAGCTGATCGAGAATCATCATGCGCCCATAGTGTGCCCGGGTAGAACCTGGAGCCACCTTCAAGCTATCGTCCACGGCCTCGAGCGCGCGGTCGCCTTGGCCTGCCATCCAATAGACGATTGCGAGATGCTGGAGCGTCTCGACGCTGCGCGGATCGAGCCGCCGCGCCCGCTCCATGGCTTCGATCGCTTCGTCGTGGCGGCCCATTGCGCTCAGGAACTGGCCGAAGGCGCCGAGCGCTTCGACCGAGCTGGAATTGAGGGCAACCGCATGCGCCAGGTCGGCCTCGGCGCCGTCCCAGTCCCAATCGTACTCCATCTTCACACGGCCAAGTGCGGCCCACGCCTCGGCCAGCCCCTCGTCGAGGGCAATCGCCCGCTGGGCAGCCCGGCGTGCCATCGGCATCGCCTCATCGACCTGCAGTGGCCGCAACATCGCGGTCGAGGCCATGAGCAGGTAGGTCGACGCGAGCCCGGCGTGCGCCACGGCATAGTCGGGATCGAGCGCCAGCGCTCGTTCGAACAGGGTCAGCGCCTTCATGAGCGGCAGCCGGGTGAAAGGCTTGAGATGGGCTCGCGCCTCGAGTTGCAGGAAATACGCGTCCGCGGCGCGCGGGCGGTAGCTGTGCAGGTCACGATCGACGGCCGACGATCGCGGCAGTGAGGTCGCGACCCGTGTGGCGATCGCGTCCTGCAACGCGACGGCATCCACGTGGGGCTGCTCGAAACGCTCGCTCCACTGTGTGCGGCCGCTCGCCACGTCGATCAGCCGAGCCGAAACGCGCAGCCCTTCATCGCGGCGCTGCACTGTGCCCTCCAGCAGATGCGCCACGCCGAGCGATCGGGCGACAGCGATATCCTCGACGGCTTCGACCGGCGAAACGGTGAGGCCAGGGAGCGCACCCAGCGCCGTGCTCACCGCATCGGCAATGCCGACCCCGAGGTAGGTGTCGGCTTCGGCAAGGTCACCCGTCACGAAGGGCCGCACCGCGAGTGTCGCGGCCTCGGCCATCGGCAGCTCACCGACGGCTTGCGGCGCCAGCCCGGTCTGCGCCAGGACACGCACCGGCACCGCCAGACGATAACCCGCCTTGGCCACCGTCTCGATGAAGTCGGAAGGCAAACTGGCGCCCAGAGCCTTCCGCAGGGTCGACATATGGACGGTGAGTGTACGGTCCTCGACGACGACGTTGGGCCACAGATTCGCCCGCAGCGTCTCGTGCGATACCAGCCGGCCGCCCGCCTCGGCCAACATCCGGAGGATCTGCCAAGCCTTGCCGGGAACGGCCACCCGCCGGCCATCGCGCGTCAGTCGGCGCTCGGCGACCTCGAGGACAAACGGACCAAACGCGTAAACCGCCATCGAATCGCCAAATCTCGATCTCTTCGGCCCCAAGTGCCCGCGACATCGCACGGGACATCCCATCCTAGCCGGTCGACCTTGCATCGTCTGCCGGACAAAAGCCGCTTTGTAACGCCTTTTTCGCCTGTTCCTGGATCCCGGATACAAGTTCTGGCGGTCTTGGTGCAGCCGGGCCTAACCGCGGATTTGGCTAGTCCGCTGCCGCTCGGGTGAAGCGGTCGAGCTTGAGCAGGTGCAGGATCTGCTGAAAATGCGGCTGGTTGCGGAGGGCGCGAAAGGACGGAAACTGTCGTGTGAAAGGCGCAAAGGTAGATCGCCGATTCACACAGCCTTCGAGAACGTCGAGCGCCCGTGCGGGCTCTCCGACGGCCATCCACTGCACCGCCGCGCTTTCCCAACGATTGGTGCGCTCCAGCAGGGCAAGCCATTCGACCATCGCCGCCCGCCAGCCTTGGCTGCGATTGAGCTCGGCCACCCTGTCGGCAAGAGCGCAGGTACTGTCGAACTTCTTCAGGAAGACAAGACGCTCGGCCATCGCTTCGTCGTGGCGGCCGATCTGGTCGAGAACCACCACGCGCCCCATGTTTCCGCGAAGCGAATGGGGCCCGACGACCAGGGCGTCGCTAAAGGCGCCGAGCGCCCGCTCGGCGTCGCCCGCCATCCAGTAGACCATTCCGAAGAACTGGAGCGTCTCGAGGCGCCGCGGATCGAGTTGCCTCGCCTGCTCCATGCTCTCGATAGCCTCGTCGTGCCGGCCCATCGCACTCAGGAACTGGCCGTAGATGGCAAGCGCTTCGACCGAGCTGGGATTGAGGGCCACGGCGTGCGCGAGATCGGCCTCGGCGCCATCCCAGTCCCACTCGTACTCCATCTTCACCCGGCCCAGCACGGCCCACGCCTCGGCCACCGACACGTCGAGGGCGAGCGCCGCTTCCGCCGATCGACGTGCCAGCGGCATCGCCTCGTCCACCGCCAGCTGGCGCCCCAGGGCCGTCGAACCGAGCTGCAGGTAAGTCGACGCCAGGCCGGCATGAGCCATGGCATAGTCGGGATCGAGCACCAGCGCCCGTTCGAACTCGCCCAAGGCCCTTATCGCGGGCAGCGCCGTGAAAAGCTTGAGGTTGGTTCGGGCCCGGAGCTGCAGGAAGTAAGCCTCCGACGATCGCGGGCGGTAGCTGCGCAGGCCGCCATGCGCGGCGGTCGACAATTGCGCCAGTGAGTTGGCGACCCGCTGGGCGATCACATCCTGCAGCGCGGCGCCGTCCGCCGCCGGGTGCTCGAAACGCTCGCTCCATTCGGTGTGGCCGCTCGCCACGTCGATCAGCCGTGCAGAGACATGCAGTTGGTCTGAACTGCGCTGCACCGCCCCCTCCAGCAAGTGGCCGAGCCCGAGCGTCCGCGCGACAGTGAGATCCTCCGCCGCGCCGGCCGGCGATACGGCCAGGCCAGGCAGCGCCCCCAGGGCCGTTGTCACCGCGTCTGCAATGCCGACCCCGAGATAGGTGTCGGCCTCGACCAGATCGCCGGTCGAGAAGGTCCGCACCGCAAGCTGCCTGGCCTCGGCCGTCGTCGGCCCGCTGGGGACTTGCGGCGGCGGATCGGCCTCGGAGAGGATGCGCACCGGCACGGCCAGGCGATAGCCTGCCCGGGCGACCGTCTCGATATAGTCCTCGGGCGGACCCGATCCGAGCGCCTTGCGCAAGGTCGACACATGGACTGTAAGCGTGCGGTCCTCGACGACCACGTTGGGCCACAGCTTGGCCCGGAAGGTCTCGTGCGGGACCAGCCGGCCGCCGGCCTCCGCCATCAGCAGCAGGATCTGCCAGGCCTTGGCGGGAACGGCCACGCGCCGGCCGCTGCGCGTCAGCCGGCGATCGGCAGGATCGAGGATAAACGGACCAAACGCGTAGGTCGGCATCGCCCTTTTATACACCCGCTTGATCCAATCTTGACCATTTCTTGACCTGCGGATGCAGGCGACGACGCGGAAAATGACCCATCCTTACCAGCGGATTGGGCAGGTCTGCGGGGCAAATGCGGATGGCGCTTGGGGCGTTCCTTCGATGGCAGAGACAGGCCAGTCGCCGTGGTCCTAGTGCGGCGGCATCGCTCGCGCTTTGCGGGGCCTGTCTTTTTTCCGTCATCGACGGCGCGAAGGCGCAGAGCACGCCGGAACCTGCCAGCGGCCCGGTCATGACGGAGAAGGTCGCCGCGGTCAGCGGCAATCCGGCTGCCACGACCTTCTCGACCGGCACCGGCTGGCTCGGACGCCAGCTCGGTCTGCGCGACGAGTGGGGCGTGACCCTGGGCGGGGTGTGGCTCGCCGACACGAACCTCGTGGCCGCCGGCGGCGCTCAGCCAGGCGGATGGACCAACAACAGCGCGCTCTTCATCGGCCTCGGCATAGACGCCGAGAAGCTCGTCGACTGGCGAGGCGCTTCGTTCGGCTTCCAGTTCCTGCAGCTCAACGCCGGCAACACCAACGGCGAAGCCGGCAGCGTGCAGGGCTACAACGGCATCGTCGGCCCGTCACCCTTCAACCGTACCGAACTCTTCGAGGCCTGGTACGCGCAGGAGATGATCAAGGATGTCCTGAAGATCCGCATTGGCCGCGTCAATCCAGGCGCGGACTTCAACAACGTCCTGCGCCCCGTCACCTTCACCGACGTCAGCCAGAATATTCCGTCGGTCAGCGGCCTGATCTATTCGACGGTCTTCGCCAACGGCTCGCTGATCGGCTTCCTGCCCGGCTACTACAACTCGGGAAACGGCGCGACCGTCAACTTCACCCCGACCAAGTCCTTCTACCTCAACCTCGGGGTCTACGACGGAAACAACGCCCTCCGCGTCCAGACCGGCATGGTCCCGCCCACCTTCAACGGCTACTACTTCAACATCGGAGAGATCGGCACCAACTGGACGCTCGGCGAGGGCAATCATCCCGGGCAGTTCGGCATCGGCCTCTGGCACCAGACCGGCATCCTGACCGCGCCGGGCGTCACACAGGATGGCGCCAGCGGCGTTTACCTGTTCGGCTCCCAGCGCATTGCGCACGGTGTGAACGAGCGCGTCCCGAGCTCGGGGGTTAGCACCTTCTTCCAGTTCGGCGCCAGCAACTCCCAAACCTCCCCGATCAACCAGTATTACGGCGCCGGCGTCACCGGCTTCGGCCTCATCGGTAACCGTGCGGTGGATTCGATGGGCATCGGCGCGGCCTTCTCGCGGCTCAATCCCGTCCTGTTCGCCCGCCCGAGCGAGTTGATGTTCCAGGCCTACTACCAGGCGCATCTGTTCGCCGCGACCTTTCTGCAACCGACCGTGAGCTTCATCCCGACGCCAGGCGTGGCGCCAAACCTGCCACCGACCCTGACGACGACGATGCGCCTTACCGTGCTTTTCTAGAGGATCGACTAGTGACAAATCACGACGCTCGGATAGCCTGTGCGAGGGCCAAAATTGGGGAATATACAATGACCAGAATAGTGTCGCGGCTCGCGATCGGATTGATCGCGGCGGGATTTGCCGTTGGCTCGGCATCAGCGCAGGGCACTGGCACCCTGCCGGACTATCTGTCTGCCATCACCGGCACGACGCCGCAGACGCCGGCCGAGTTGGCGACGCGGGACGTCCTGCAGCTCAACATCTCGATGTTCGAGCTCTACGACGCTTCCGCCAAGACCTTTCAGAACAACATCATGGCCCGGCATCCGATCATCCTGGCGCTGTTCTCCGGCGCCGGCGGGCGCATGATCCTCTACCGGCCGGGCAAGCCTGCGGAGGAGGCGCCGTCGGTTCCGGTCGTCTACCAGATCATGAAGTCGACCGGGCACAGCACCATGGCGATCTCCGAGGTGGTCATGCCCTATGTCGGCAACGCCGCCGACAAGAGCTGGACGGCGCCGTTGCTGGCCTACCGCGCGCGGATGCAGACGGCGCTCGATGGCGTCGACGCCCTGCCCATCCAGGACGACTGGAAGCCCGCGGTGAAGACGGTCCTGGGCAACAACGTCGCCTTCATGGACGATTGCCTGGCCAAGGGCGTGATCACGTTCGAGGCCCTGCAGGCCTTCGCCAAGAAGCAGGCGCCGGACATCAAGCTGATCATCAACTGGGCCGCCTCGACCCAGGTCAAGCACTGGATGGGCGTGCTCGACGGCTGGCGGGCGAGCCTCGGTCCGGACTGGGACAAGGTCTATGCCGCGGCCAACACGATCTATGTGGCGCGCCAGAACAACGTGCTGTTCAGCACGCTCGCCCAGTATTTCCCGCCCGAAGCGATCAACGACCGGCTGATGCTGATCGAGACGATCTCCTTCACCACCACGCCGCAGGAAATGCTGACATCGATGGTCCGCATCATCTCCGACCGCTCGGTGGGTGCGCTGTTCTTCGGCAACGACAGGCTGATGGATTTCGAGCTGATGGGCGGCGACGCGCGCAAGACGATCATCTCGGAGATGCAGCGTCGCGGCAAGCAGCCCTTCCTGCCGCCCGCCGTGCCGTTCGGCTCCCACCAGTGGCCGACGCTGATCACGCCGGGCCCGGGCGCAACGTCGCTCGACGATTTGAAGTGAGGATTGCTGCGCTCGGGATGACAGCGAGACTGATGCAGGGAGCGACGAGATGAATCTCAATACGATTGTCGAGGTGAAGCGGCCAAAGTCATTCGACGAGATCGAATGGCGCGACGGGCATGCGTTTCTGGGCGGCGGCACCTGGTTGTTCTCCGAGCCGCAGGTCGCGACCGACACGTTGGTCGATCTCCCGGGGCTCGGCTGGCCGGCATTGACCGTGACGCCCGCAGGCCTGGAGATCGCGGCAACCTGCAAGATCGTCGAGCTGCACGACTTCAAGGGTCCGCCGCAATGGCGTGCCGTGCCGCTGTTCGATCAATGCATCGACTGCTTCCTGATGTCGTTCAAGATCTGGAACGCGGCGACGGTCGGCGGCAACGTCTGCATGTCGTTGCCGGCCGGCGCCATGATTTCCCTGACGGCGGCGCTCGAGGGCGTTTGCACCCTGTGGCCGCGCAATGGCAAGCCGCGCCAGGTTCCGGTCGTCGACTTCGTCACCGGCATGCACGCGAACGTGCTGCAGAAGGGCGAGGTGTTGAGGTCGATCTTGCTGCCGGCGTCGGCCTTGTCGAAGCGCTTCGCCATGCGCCAGGTGTCGCTCACCCACCATGGCCGCTCGGCCGCGCTGATTGTCGCCACAGTCGGCGACAAGGGTGAGGACTTCCTGCTCACGATCAGCGCAGCGACGCCGCGCCCGGTGCAGCTGCGCTTCAAGAAGGCACCGTCGGCCACCGAACTGCGACAGGCGATCGACGAGCGCTTGCCGCCGGACGCCTGGTTCCAGGACGTCCATGGCTCGGCGCCCTACAAGCGTCACATCACTTTCTACCTTGCCGAACAGATTCGCGCGGAGCTGACATGAGCAACTACGAGGTCAATGGCGGTCTCTATTCCGCCGAACCGAAGCCCGGCCAGTGCCTGCGCACCTTCCTCCGCGACCTGGAAGTGTTCGGCGTGAAGAAAGGCTGCGACGCCGGCGACTGCGGAGCCTGCACGGTGTGGCTGGACGGCACGCCGTTCCACTCCTGCCTGGTGCCCGCCTTCCGCGGCGAGGGCCGCAAGATCACCACCATCGAGGGCCTCGCCAAGAACGGCGAAATGCATCCCATCCAGAAGGCCTTCCACGATGCGCAGGCCTTCCAGTGCGGCTACTGCGCGGCCGGCATGATCATGACCACGGCATCGGCCGCGTTCGACGAAGCGCACAAGGCCGACCTGCCACACGCCTTGAAGGGGAATATCTGCCGCTGCACCGGCTATCGCTCGATCGTCGATGCGCTGCACGGCAAGAAAAACATCGAGGAGGACGTCCCCGGCAAGGCGTTGGGCGCCCGCCTGCCCAACCCCTACACGGACGCGATCCTGACGGGCAAAGCCCACTATACGATGGACATCGCCATCGAGGGCCTGCTGCACATGAAGGTGCTGCGCTCGCCGCATGCCCACGCCCGCATCACGAGCATCGACAAGAGCAAGGCCTCGGCCGTTCCGGGCGTCGTCGCCGTCTACACGTGGGAAGACGTGCCGCGCCGGCTCTACAGCACGGCGTTGCACGAAGACCATCTGGTCGACCCTGACGACACCTACATGCTGGACAACGTCGCCCGCTTCGTCGGGCAGCGCATCGCCATGGTCGTCGCCGAAAGCGAGGCGACGGCCGAAGCCGGCGTTCGTGCGCTGAAGGTCGAGTACGAGATCCTGCCGGCGGTGTTCGATCCGGTCGCCGCCATGGAACCCGGAGCGCCGCTGCTGCATGAGAAGAACGACGTCGTCACCCAGAACGGCAACATCTTCTGCACCCTGCAGGGCGAGATCGGCGACGTGGCGCAGGGCTTCAAGGAAGCCGATGCCGTGCACGAAATGACCTATTCGACGTCGCGCGTGCAGCACGTGCATCTCGAGACCCACGGCTCGATCGCCTACAAGGGCGATGACGGCCGCTGGCACGTGCGCACCAGTTCGCAGGGCCCGTTCCCCGTCCGCACCAAGCTCGCTTACCTGATGGGCGTACCCGCCCGCGAGATCCATGTCTTCACCGAGCGCGTCGGCGGCGGCTTCGGCGGCAAGCAGGAGATGGTGTCGGAAGACCTGCCGCTGTTCGCCACCATGAAGCTCGGCGGCCGTCCCGTGAAGTGGGAATGGACCCGCGAAGAAGAGTTCATCGGCGCCACGACGCGGCACCAGATGACGACCAAGGTCAAGATCGGCGCGAAGAAAGACGGCACCCTGACCGCACTCGACGTGCACTGCGTGTCGAACACTGGCGCCTACGGCAATCACGCCAGCGAGACCCTCGCTGCCGCGATGGCAAGTCCGATCGCGGCCTATCGCTGCGCCAACAAGAAGGGCGTGGGCCACGTCGTCTACACCAACATGATCCCGGCCGGCGGCTTCAGGGGCTACGGCGCCTCCCAGACCACGTACGCGATGGAGTGCGCCATCGACGAGCTGGCGCGCCTTCTCGGCATCGATCCGTTCGAGCTGCGGCGCAAGAACGTCGTGAAGCCTGGCGACAACGTCGAATCGATCTGGAAGGAGCCCGGCGACGCGAGCTTCGGCAGCTACGGCATCAACGAGTGCCTCGACATCGTCGAACGGGAGCTCAAGAAAGGCAACGGCGTGGCCAAGCCCGACGGACAGCACTGGGCCGAGGGAACGGGCATGGCGCTTGCCATGCTCGAATGCGGTCCGCCGACCGAGCACCGTTCAGGTGCCGAGATGAAGCTGCTGCCCGACGGCACTTATCATCTTGCCTGCGGTTCGTCCGAGATGGGCCAGGGGATCGCCACCGGGCACAAGCAGATTGCTGCCTCCATCGTCGGCGTGCGCGCCAGCGACGTCGCTCTCACGAACGCCGACACCGACCGCACGCCATACGACACCGGCACCTTCGCCAGCACCGGCACGGTCGTTGGAGGCAAGGCCGTTCACATCACTGCCCAGGCGATGCGCGACGACATCCTCGACTTCGCCTGCCGTCACACCGGGGTCGTCATCGACCAGTGCCAGCTCGACAACGATGCGGTCGTCTGCGGCAACAAGCGGATCCTTCTGAGCGAACTCCATGCCGCCGGCGCCAAGGTCAATCATCGCTTCACGGTCAGCCGCCGGGCCTACCTGTCGCCGCGCACGATCGCCTTCAACGTTCAGGGCGTTCGGCTCGCGGTCCATCGCGTGACCGGCGAAGTCCGCATCCTGCACAGCGTGCATGCGGCCGACATCGGACGCCCGATCAATCCGATGCAGTGCCACGGCCAGATCGACGGCGCCGTCGCCATGGGCTACGGCTGGGCGCTGATCGAGAACATGGTCCATGACGAGGGCCATATGGTGAATCCGCAGTTGCGCAACTGCCGCGTTCCGGTCTTCGCCGACACGCCGCATACCGATGTCTTCTTTGCCGGCACGGTCGATACCATCGGCCCGCTGGGCGCCAAGTCCCAGGGCGAGTGCGCCATCAATCCGGTGGCGCCGGCCGTCGCCAACGCATTGGCCAACGCCACCGGCGTGCGCTTCCCCCACCTGCCCTTCACGCCGGACCGCCTGTTCAGCAAGCTGGGCGAGGGCACATGACCGTCAGCATCGTCACCCAGACCACCGTGCGGCCCGAGAAGGCCGAGGATTTCGCGCGATGGCAGGGTGAAACGAGCACCGTCATCGCGACCTTTCCGGGCTTTATCGAACAGCGGCTGATGCCGCCCAATCCGCCGGTGCAGGTGGATTGGGTCATCCTGCAGCGCTTCGACGCGCTCGCAGACGCGCAGCGGTGGCTGGGCTCGCCCGAGCGCCAGACCCGGCTCGACGGCGCAGCCCCCCTGCTGATTGGCCGCGACGACGTGCACATCGTCCGTGACGATGAAGGCGGCATCAAGCCCGCGCCCGTCTCGGCCGTGATCGCCACCCGCGTCAAGCCCGGCAAAGAACTCGAATACCGCGCCTGGGAGCGCAAGATCGCCGCCGCGCAGTCCAAGGCGCCCGGCCTGCAGGGCTACCGCTTCGAACCGCCGGTACCGGGCGTCCAGGACGATTACGTCGCCATCCTGCGCTTCGACAGCGAGGCCAACATGCAGGCCTGGCTCGACTCGCCCGAGCGCAAGAAGCTCGTTGAAGAAGCCGCGCCGCTCACCGAGGAATTCCACACCAGGATGGCGCGCACCGGCTTCGAGCAATGGTTCCGCGACGAGTCGGGAGCGCCTTCGAGCGCGTCCGTCTGGAAGATGGACATGATCGTGTTGTTGCTGCTGTACCCCATCGTCTTCCTGTGGGGGGTAATCGTGGGCACGCCGCTGCTCGCCAACAAGCTCAACATGCCCTTCCCCATCGCCCTGTTCGTCGGCAACATCTTCAGCGTCGGCATGACCGGCTTCATGGTGCCCTGGGTGGCGAATCGCATGGGTTGGTGGCTGAACCCCACCCGAAACGTGGTGCAGGCCAACCTGCTGGGCGCCGGCCTCATATGTGCCATCTACGCGGCCTGCGTCGTAGTCTTTTGGAAGTTCTTCTGACGCGCTAGACTGGCGGCGGAGGAGCCCATGACCAAGCTGCTCACCGCCGAGCAGGTCGCCCGCTACCGCAACGACGGCTTTCATTTTCCCGTCGGCGTCCTGTCGGCCGCCGAGGCGCGTTCCTATCGCAACCGGCTGGAAGAGCAGGAGCGCGCCCTGGGCGGACCGCTGAGCGGAAATATGCGCCACAAGGTCCATCTGCTCTTCACCTGGGCCAACGAGCTGGCGCGGCATCCCACGATCCTCGACGCCGTCGAGGACGTGATCGGGCCCGACATCCTGTGCTGGAGTACGACCTTCTTCACCAAGGAGGCTCGCTCGCCGTCCTTCGTGTCGTGGCACCAGGACGCGACCTATTGGGGGCTGAGCACCGACGACGTGATCACCGCCTGGGTCGCCTTCGCCGACGCGCCGGTCGAAAGCGGCGCCATGAAATTCTGGCCGGGCAGCCACCTCAAGAAGCAGATCGAGCATCGCGACACGTTCGACATGGACAACCTCTTGACCCGCGGCCAGGAGATCGCGGTCGACGTGCCGGCGGGCGAAGGCGTCGACGTGGCGCTCAAGGCGGGCGAGATGTCGCTGCATCACGTGCTGCTGGCGCACGGCTCGGGCCCCAACACGACCGGCGACCGGCGCATCGGCTACGCCATCCGCTACATCCCGCCCCATGTGCGGCAGCTCAAGGTGCGCGACTCGGCCATGCTGGTGCGCGGCCACGACCGGCACGGAAATTTCGACCTCGAACCCGGGCCACGAGCCGACCTCGACGCCGCCGCCCTCGCCGCTCATCGCGACGCCGTCGAGCGCTCGGCCAAGGCGCTCTATGCCGGCACCGACCGCACGCAGTTCCGTGCTTAGCCGCCGCGTCGCCGTCGCGGGGCTCTGTGCGCTGCCCCTGGCCGCGCGCGCCCAGACGCAATCGCCGCAGACGTTCTTGCAGTCGATCTACGAGCCTTATCTGAAGGCAGGCTTCAAGGGCCAACCCTATTGGCAGGCCGACCGCTTCTTCGCGTCGGCCCTGGCGCACGCCATCGACGCCGACATGCGGGAGGCCAAGCGGCGCGTCGAAGTACCGAAGCTTGACGGCGATCCCTTTCTCGACGCCCAGGAATGGGACATCGAGAACCTCGCCATTTCGGTCAAGGCCGACGGACCGACGGCGACCGGCGCGGTCAGCTTCGACAATTTCGGCAAGCACACCCAGGTCGCCCTCGATCTGGTCCAGACCCCGGCCGGCTGGCGCATCGCCGACATCAAGGGCCCGAGCGGCTCGCTGAGCGCGTTATACAAGCAGCCCTAGTGGCGCCAGGTCGTATCGACCTTGTCGAGCTTGCGGATGAGGGCGGCGAATTCGAGGTCGCCCATGCCGGTGTCGCTCTCGGCGAAACGATCCATGTCGGCGCCCGACTTGCCGGCGAGGTTGTCGCCCATGATGTTGAGCGTCCCTGCCGCCGCCGCGTCGACCTGGATCTGGCAGGCGCGCTCCAGCCGATAGAGTCGCAGGAAGGCCTCCGGCACCGTGCGCCCGGTGGTTAGCAGGCCATGGTTGCGCAGCATCATGGCCGGGTTGTCGCCGAGGTTCTTCAAGAGCCGACCGCGCTCGTCGAGATCGAGGCTGGGGCCTTCGTAGTCGTGATAGGCGAGCTTGCCGTGGAAGGCGGTGGCGACCATCGAGATCGGCAGCAGCCCTTCCTTCAGCGCGCACACCGCCATGCCGGCGCGGGTGTGGGTGTGCATCACCACCTGGTGGCGCGCCGCGTGGGCCATGTGGACCGCTGAATGGATGACGAAGCCGGCGTAATTCACGGGATGCTTCGACTCGCCGACATTGTTGCCGTCGAGATCGATCTTCACCAAGTTGGAGGCGGTGACCTCGTCGTAGTTGAGACCGAACGGGTTGATCAGGAAATGCGCCTTGTCCCCCGGCACGCGCGCCGTCAGATGGCCGTATATGAGCTCGGTCCAGCCGAAATAGTCCACCAGGCGATAGGCGGCAGCGAGCTGGCGGCGCAGCACCGCCTCGCCCTCGGCTGGCGGCAGCGAGTTGACGTCGATGCCGGTGAGCGGCGCGTCCTGCGCGATATGCATGTCCATGGGATTTCCTCCGAGGGAGACGGGCAAGCTTAGGCCCGCGCGCTATGATCGGGCAACCGGAGAGGAAACCAAGATGTCGGAAAAGCCCAGACTGGACACCACGCGTCTGCAGAAGATCGCCCAGGCCTATTGGGAAAGTGCGGCCTTGATGGCGGCGGTGGAACTGGAAATCTTCACCGCCATCGCCCATGGCCACGACACGATCCCGGCGGTCGCCGAGGCCGCCGGCATCAGCGCGCGCAATGCCGAGCGCCTGCTGACGGCGCTCACCGCCATGACGCTGCTGACGCGCGAGGGAGACGGAGCGCAAGGGCGCTTCGCCAATGCGCCCGACGTGCAGCGCTTCCTGGTCAAGGATGGCGAGCGCTATGCCGGGCCGTGGATCCTGTTCACCAAGCCGCGCTGGGCTGCCTACGGCGAGCTCGGCCAGCGCCTGCGCAGCAAGACCGAGAGCAGGCTCGGCGCCTACGAAAGCTTCACGGTCGACGACGCGCGGCGCTACCATGCCGCCACCTACTCGATCGGCATGGGCGCGGCCCGCCTGTTCAGCCGCAGCGTCGATCTCGGCGGCCGCAAGAAGATGCTCGATCTCGGCGGCGGCTCGGGCGCCTACAGCATCGTGGCGACCAAGACGTTTCCCGGCCTGACGGCGATCGTGCTCGACCTGCCGCCGGTCGCGGTGGTGGCGGACGAATACATTGCCGCCAACGGAGCGGGCGATCGGGTGAGCACGCTGCCCGGCGACTTCACGCGCACGCCCTTTCCGCCAGGCGTCGACGTCGTGGTGATGGCGAGCAACCTGCCGCAATACGAGCCCGACCTGATCCGGCTGGTGGTCGGCAAGGCGTTCGCAGCGCTCGTGCCGGGCGGCGAGATGCATCTGATCGGCGAGACCTTGCACGACGACCGTCGCGGCCCCTTGTCAGCCGCCCTATGGGGGTTGAACGAGGCGGTCTATGGCAGCACCGGCCTCGCCCACACCGAGGGCGACGTGAAGGGCTACCTGCAGGGTGCGGGATTTGTCGACGTGGCCGTCCATCCCTTCGTGCCGGGCGTGCTATCGCGGGTGGCAGGCCACAAGCCGGGCTGAAAGCCGCCCCCGACGAGCGGGGTTGCGCCGCCGGGAAGCTTCGACTATCTGTCGCCTCCGGCCTCGCTCCCTTCGTCTAGAGGCCTAGGACGCGGCCCTCTCAAGGCTGAAACACGGGTTCGAATCCCGTAGGGAGCGCCAAGATCCCGGCCGCTGAGATCGCTGCCGGCGGCTGGCGACGGGATAACCTACCGCGGACGCGGATTAGGTCCTTCCATGATCCACGATCCCGACGGAGGCGGCGAAGGCGTCTCGGCTGCCGGCCTCGGCGACGCAGGCTGGTCGACATTTTCTTGTTTCGTCGCGCAAGCGCCGACGACGCAAAGCAGTACTAACGCGACGGCGAGAGCTTTCATGGGCAGAGCTTTCAGCCCGGAATAGGCTTTGCCTACAATGACCGCTGACCGTGCCGATGGCTAGCGCAACCCACGGTTCCGGCCACCCCGCGCCACTCGGAATCGCCCGCCAACCGCTCTCGGACCGACGCTATCGCACCCTCTGGGGCGGGTCGAAATCGTTGACGACGATTGGCCCCGGCGCACCGGATTAGTCGTCATTGTCGTCGTTGATGTCGGCTGGGTCGTGCCCCGCAAGCCGACGTGGGCGACTGTCACTCCCCAAATCGCCCGATAGGCACGTCGGGCTGCTTGCCGATATAATTCGCCGCCTTGGTCTTCGCCTCGAGTTCCGCCCGCCCATCCGCCAACTCTGGCGGCTATTTTGCCGACCTCACGCTGCTTGTGCTGGGCGGCAGCGCACTCCTGATCGCGATCGTGCTGTGGTTCGACAATGCCCAGGGCGGCCTCACGGGCAACGGCGTGTTCAAGAGCCTGGAGCTGAAGCCGTGGGTCACCGGCCCCGCGGACGCGCCGCTCTATCCCTCGAACTACCTCTACTATCCGCTCTACGGCGCGCTTTGCCGGCTGCTCGATCTTTTGGGCGTGTTCGCCGGCGATCCGCGACGGCAGATCACCATCCTGAACGCGGTAAGCGGCAGCCTCTGCCTGGCCGTGGTTTATCTGCTGATCCGCGCCGTGACCGGCGATCGCCTGATCGCGCTCCTGGCGGCGATGTTCCATCTCGCCTCGAGCTTCGTGATGTTCCTCGCCATCGTGAACGAGGACATCCTGCCGAGCTACACCGTGCTGTTCGCGGCGATGGCGCTGGCCAGCGTATGGTTCGCGCGGCCCACCGCGGCGCGGATTGCCGCGGTCGCCGTGCTGTTCTCGCTCGCCTGGCTGATGGAATGGCGGCTGATGTTCCCCACCCTGCCCGCCATGCTGGCGGCGTTGTGGCTCTGCGAGGAACGGCCGGCGCGGCGGCTAGGCTGGATCGCGCTCTTCCTCGCCGGCATGGTCGCCACCGCCTGCGTCGTCGCCCTGGCTTGGCAGGGCCACGAGGAGGCCGTCGGCCCGGTCGACCTCCTGTGGACGGGCAAGGCCGTACGCTCCGTCTGGGCGGGCTTCACCTGGCCCAAGGTCGGCTATCTGTGGGACGGCATGGTGGCCTACCTGCTGGGCGCGGGCATCGCCGCCATCCCCGGCATCCCGGGTTGGGACATCTGGCGCTACACCTCGACGATCTGGATGGTGGCCGTCGCTACCGTGGCGCTGCCCATGCTGTGGCGCGCCCGCCACGATCCGCGCGCGCGGGCGCTCGGCGCCATCTTCGGCGTCACCTTCGTGGCGGGCTGCGTCTTCAACCTCTATTCGCAGCCCCAGGACCCGCAGATGCAGATCAACGTCATGGGCTGGCTGACGGTGGCCTGGGCGCTGGTGCTGGTGGCCGCGCGGCAGCGCTACGGTGCGCGCGGGCTGGCGGCGCTCGCAGGGCTGACGGTGGCGCTGTTCGCCTACAACGTCTGGAGCCTGGCGCCGCTGCGCGGCCTCGACAGCGCCTGGCAGCGGGCGATCGAGCGGCTCGAGCATGAGGCCGATCCCTCGCGCACCGTCTGGCTGATGCACGATTTCGACTGGGCGATGGTCTATGGCTCGCTGCACTGGGGCAGCGCCGAGCCCGGCAGCGACGCGCTGGGACCGGCGCCACAGGCCGTCCCCAAATTCAAGTGGATCGGCTTCACTGGACAGGTGTTGCGCCACCCCGACTGGAGCGACGAGCGGCAGGTGGCCGACCTGCGGCGCCAGATCGATCGGGCGCTGGAGCTGGGCTACGACGTGCTGGTGGTGCGGCTATGGGACATGGACCTGGCCCAGCTCGAGGTCGCGACCGGCATGGTGGCCGACAGCAGCCGCCTCGCGGCGCTGCGCGGCCTGTTGCACAGCGATTACGTCGCTACCCTGGCCTTCACCGATCCTGTCGCCGGCGCGGTGCACCGCCTCCAGCGCCGGCCGGGTCGCTAGGCCTAAGCGACCGGCCCGCCGGCAATCTGTGTGCGTTGCATCTTCCTGTGGAACGGACCCGCATCGTGGACCGCCAGGTGCTTGGTGCAGCGATTGTCCCAGAACGCGATCGAGCCGGCTTGCCAGCGAAACCGGCAGGTGAACTCGGGCCGATGGCCGTGATTCATCAGGTAGTCCAGCAGCGGACGGCTCTCCTGGTCCGTCATGCCCTCGAACCGGCAGGAATAGGAGTGGTTCACGAACAGACATTTGCGGCCGGTTTCGGGATGGGTGCGCACCGCCGGGTGCACGTTCACGGTGGGCCGCCAGTTGGCATCCTCGCGCACCTTGCTCGATCGCCGTGCGTTGAGCCCCGCCTGCGGTCCGGCGACCCTGATGTCGCTATGGACCACCTTCAGCCCGGCAAGCATCGTCTTCATGCCCTCGGACAACGACTCGTAGGCCAGGTACTGATTGGCGAACAGCGTATCGCCGCCATAAGGCGGCACCTCAAGCGCATAGAGAATGGAGCCCATCGGCGGCTCGCGCATCATCGTCGTATCGGTGTGCCATTCCTCGCCGACGATGCGCTCGTCGCCGGGGGCGCGCACGACGCGCACGATCTCGCGCTCGGCCTGGCCGAAATCATAGTTGGGATGGATGAAGAGCTCGCCAAAGCGACACGAGAACGCCTTGTGGCTGGCATCGTCGAGCTTCTGGTCGCGGAAGAAGATCACCAGATGCTCGAGCAGGGCCCGCCGGATCTCGGCGATCGTCGCATCGTCGACGCCTGCCGCGATGTCGATGCCGCCAATTTCAGCGCCGAGAGCGCCGGCTATCGGTGAAACCGTGATGCGTTCGTAGGCCGTCATCTCGCCACCTGTCGTCCTGTCGTGCCGGCTACATTGTCGCCTGCTGGATACGCCGCTCGTCAAGCCCGACCGAGCGCGCCGTTTCGACGATGGCGGCCCAGGTGTCGTCGGGCAGCGGCACGCCCTCGGCCAGCCGCCTGGTCCGCATGCGCACCTCCGGCTCACCCGGCAACAGCACCTCGCCGCCCGGCGCGGCAGGCTGGGCGCTTTTGACGAAATCGACATATTTGGCGATGTCCTTGGGAAAGAAGCCCACCGGATCAAACACCTGGGGATCGACGTAGAAGGACAGCATGCCATTGGCGAAGCGGCCGCGCTTGGGATCGGTCGTGCCGGTGCCCGACAGGGCGCCGCCCAGGATCTCGCACATGAAGGCCAGCCCCGAGCCCTTGTGATCGCCGAAGGCCTGGATGGCGCCGGTGCCCTTGCTGTGGTCGCGCGGGCCGGTCGGCGTGTAGTCGCCGTAAAGCAGGTGCGGATCACTGCTCGGCTTGCCGTCGGGGCCGACCAGCGCGCCGTCGGGCACCTTCTTGCCGCCCTGGCTCGCCACCAGCACCTTGCCCTCGGCCACGACCGAGGTGGCGAAGTCGAGCACCAGCGGGTCGTGTCCCGGCCGCGGCACGCCCACGCAATAGGGCGCCGTCGAGAAGCGCCGCTGCACGCCGCCATAGGGCGCCACCAGCACGCTGCCCGAGGCGTTGACGAAATGGATCGACACCAGCCCTGCCTCGGCCGCCATCTCGGCCCAGTCGCCGACCCGGCCGACATGGCCCGCATTGCGCAGGGTCACGGCGGAAAGGCCGTTCCTGCGGCACTTGCCGATGCCGATCTGGACGGCCTGCGGCGTCACGGTCTGGCCGAAGCCGTACTTGCCGTCGACCACGGCGATCACCGGCGTGTCGACCAGGACGTCGACCGTGACGTCGGCCAGCACGGTGCCGTTCTTCTTCTGCGCGGCATAGCGCGGCACGCGCACGACGCCGTGGCTGTCGTGGCCCGAGAGATTGGCGCTCACCAGATAGCGGCCGATGCGGCCGCCCTCGTCCTTCGAGCAGCCCGCCGAGGCAAAGATGTCCGCGACGAAGGCTTCGAGCGCCTTCGCCTTGATGGTGACCGTCATATGCTCTTCCTCTTTATTCCCTCCCCACGTCTTACTGTATGGACCGGGGAGATAGTGAACAGGCGTTCGGAGACATGGTGAACACTCATGAGGAGTGGACCCATGAGGTTTTCGATGCCGTTCCAGGACCAGGAGGGATCGCGCGAGGAACTCTGCCGGCTGGCGTTGGCGGCGGGGGCGAACCGGCGCCAGCTGTGTTGCCGGTTCAACGTGCAGCCGAGGATTCTGTACAAGTGGCTGGAGCGATACCGAAGGTCTGGCACCGCGGGCTTGGCCGATC
>Ga0210387_10000232_pt1 | contig 40733 bp, 45 predicted proteins | sample IncBWC7OmetaG_FD_160108 | JGI IMG/M metagenome (GOLD analysis project Ga0210387, IMG submission 160108) | Forest soil microbial communities from Barre Woods Harvard Forest LTER site, Petersham, Massachusetts, United States - Inc-BW-C-7-O ... | reverse complement strand
CAATAATAGTATAATCAAGAGATATGAATTGTAGGCAATGTGTGAAAAGCAGCGAGCTAAAGGCAAAAGGAATAGTATAGAACTCGGACTCGGTGTAGAACGTATTTTGATTTCCGAAAACAGACCGTGGACTCCCTGGGCCCTGGTCACCGTCACGGTACCCGGCTCAGGGAAACCAAAATGGGCCTTGCTGTGTCAGTTGCCCTGCCAACTTCCATAACGTCATCCTACACTATGCGTGAGAGTTATCGTTGAAATTTAAATTTATCCATTTAAGGCCAGCTTAAGGAGTTTGAAGGTGCTTACAAATCAGAAATTCCACCACGTGGCCACTATAGAATGCAAATTTCACATTTCCAGTTTTTCTGAGAGTGCTTCAATTATTTGAAGAGCCTTTTGCAGATACAGTAGTCCAAAAGATGTAGATTAACCTCTGAGCTCGATTCGAGTGGCCCAACGTTAGTCACAGTTGTGCCCCATGTCATATATTGATGCGGGCCTTGTTTGCCAGTGTTTGCCCCACCGGACTCGCCCTCCGAGTCCTTGAAACTTTCGTACGTTGATATAACAATGATGACCTCCCCGAGTAAGCGTGCATTGACCGAAGAGATGCACGCATCTATTGTCGCATTGAACACTCCATCACATTCTGCGTACGTGGCCTCCGCATCAAGTTGCCGATCGAAAGTCAATCTTTCTTCAATGTAGAACTCCTTCAGATCTTGCTGCACGTCTTCGAAGCGTTGGATCACGCGTCAGGAAGAGTAAGTGACTTGATTATGTTATTCTGAACTACTCTATAGCTAATTGACGCGTCAAAACACGTGTATTGTTTCAGCCGTAACGGAAGGCTATGTCGCCAATAGCCACTCGTCCGCGCCATCATCACTTTCATCGTCGCCAATGAAACCCACATCTACAGGAAACAACTTATTTCGTTCCGCAAATGACACCCTACGTGAGGTGTTCTTGCCTCGACCGTCCGGAAATCCGCCCTCGATTTCTCCAAAAAAGCGGGCTCGTGAAGATTCGGATTGTGAATGCGGCGGCGACGCGGTGGATGAGGATGATGATACCGGGATGCAGGTCGACAACCCAGCCCCTGGTGGGGAAACAGCGACTTTTGTCCTGGATCCTGATCTCAAGAGTGGTAGAACCGTGAAACCACTAAGGAACCGCAGCAGAGCAGCGACAAAGAAACGCTCGCCGCCCTCAAATACGCACGCTAAAATGGTCGAATCATCAAATCTATCAGTGCATCGTGAGTTCGTCAAGAACATGAAAGATAAGACTTTGGATGAGAGGAGCACCACCGTTGATAAATCCTTTTCTAATATGGAGCCATGAGCTGTGTGTAGTCACGGTACGACCGTCGTTTGTATAATGTTATCTCCTACCATAGTATCAATCGAACTGCACTATCCAGGTCTGATTCCAGGATAAACGTTGGGCACTGGCAGTCCGAGTACGTACATACAAGCCTTGGCCAAGTCTTCGGTTTCCGATTTACCGTCCCTGACATGCAAGATAGATATCTTCGATGTGCACGTGACCCAGACGAATTTTGTGTAAGCACTTAACAAAACTTCTGTTCACCTGGAAGAACTCGTTTATGAAGTCTCTGAACAGGAGTTGTACAAGCGGATGGGAAAGGGAGATCAATTTCTGTTGTCTCAATCTCAAATGACCTTGTCACGAAATGTCACATCAGGTACGTTTGTCGAAGGGACGAAAATGAATGTTGTATCTTACCTCCAAATCTGTATCATACATGATCCCAAAATGATGCATATTGGTCCGTCTTTGGCCACGGGTCAGATCCAGAACCAGCCTCAGGCAAACCGTCGCGACTTGGATTCTTCATCTGGGCATATACTTGATAGGACACTGGCAGGAGAGGACATATACGAACCTCATTCCAGTATGGGCCAGGATGTCGGATGTCTCTTTTCTCCGCGTAGAGTCATTATTCTGACCTGCAAGTTCTCGCCGTTACCGCCGGTACTTCCGGAATAATATGAGGCTTGCCGACTTGAGTCTTTAAGGCTCAACACATTCTATCCTAGCCAACTTTTCTGAACCCAAATGCCAACCCCCTCCACTCAAGACAAACTCTATATGTCCCCGATGAGCACGCCTACATTGTCGACCACCGGTCGCAGCCATGTTGGAACTTCCGGAAGCAGTAACCTGTCATTGTGGCGAGTATATATTCCTCAACGTCCACCGCGACGACGGGAGGCTTCTGACATGTAGGGAGACCCTCTTCTGCCACAAATGTCCCCGCGTTGGTCCTAGAATATTCTAACCATCATGGATGTGGTTTATTCTTTTTTGTCTCTCTTAAAATATCGAAATACCCGCTGACGCCACACTACGGTCGCCGCGTCCTGCACGTTCCACAGGCATTCGAATGTTCCTAAAAGAGTTTCGTATGAATGTACTAGAGTCCATCCCTGCGCTCGTGGTGAAACCGAATCGATTGCGTCGAATTTTGCCCTGCGCCACACATGGCCATCCAACCCTCCGCCAGCCGAATCCTGCGTTGTGGTGCGTGCAAAAGCCAGAGCAGAAGCGCTAGAACGCACGCTCAAATCTTCTCCGAGGTAAGTCCCTTCCCTTGCTACCCACTGCCTCCGTCGAGTACCTTACCGCTCCTCGACAGAAGGTCCCATTTCCTGGCTTTACCTCCTGCTTCTGGCAGCGACACCGTGTGCGGCACTTCGCCATGGCCCAATGGAGGATCCGACCCCACCACAAGGTCAATATGTCATTACTCACCACTTCACAATGTGTTCATAACAAATTAGGTACCTCACAAGGCCAGGGATGACGTCCATCCCAACTATTCGACGCACCACTCGTCACTCTCCATCTCCATCTCTTTCGGTGTTCAATTCACCGACTGCGACATACATGTGGCCCCACTTCCAAGCGTCTTCAGAAATGAGAGATGCTCCAGTCTTATATGTGAATTACAAAGATACCAGTCACTCGAACTCAGACTCTGATGACGGTCATTCTCCCTCACCAGAAGAGCTTGCAGCGCTGTAAGTTTTTCAGCTACTACCTGGCGACCGGGTGAGGCATTGACGTTATTTGAATAGCGGAGGCACGGATCCAGCCTCCATGTCGACTTCACGTTCCCGCAAACGAAGACCATCTACTGATGTCACGTAAATCACTGCGTCGTCTATGATTTGAGCCGATGTTAATCAGCGTCTGTTGCATTGCAGAAAATCGGATTCGTCGCCAATTAACAAGCTTATCGAGCCATTCAAGTAAGTATTTTGCTATGCGTACATATCATACATCCTTTTCAAACACAACATTGTGATTGTAGGAAGGTACACCTCTCCGAGTGGTTGCTTTCTCGATCGGGTTCGAGTTCGCCGGACTGTAATCAAGGAATTTTCCAAGTCGAGTACCAGCCAGTTCTAGAGTCAGGATCAAGAGCTGCGACCCCCCTGGGTGGCTTTGACCATGGATTCGACGGCCTTCCAGCACAAAAATATGATGCGATCCGCGTGTCGGGTAGTGAGCGACCGCCACTCTGGAATCCTCAACCTGCAGACTTCCCGGTGCCGTTTAATGGCAACACTGAGAATTGGGAGGCCTACGCTGAACAGGTCAAGAAAGCAGACGGGGGATTGGCCTATCGATGTATGTGGAAGACGACAGACACCGGCCGACCAGTCACTTGCTCGTACACTTCCAAGAAACAGCTGGTTAAACGGCACGTAGAAACTACCCATCTTAAATTCAAGTGAGCAACAGTTTGAGACGTTCATATTTCTCCTAAAATGCTGATACCCTGACATCAAGGCCTTTCAAATGTGATATTTGTACGAAGGCATTCCCGCAGGTGTGTTCCATATAATGAATGTGCACCTCTCTTGTTGAACGCTGCATTTCCGTCAGAAAACGTCTCTCGACATTCATCGACACGGACAGTATGTTTACTAGTTCTCTCCCCACACTGGTTGATTACAGCAGACTAACATCACCATTATTGGCAGTACCGGCGACACGCCACATGAATGTACATACAAATGTGGCAAATCCTTCAAGGATCCAGCAAGGCGGCATCGACACCACGTCGAGGTCCATGGCTATGTCCCGAAGCAGAGCCAAAAGAAGCACAAGATGGACACGACACCGACTCAAGAACCATCTGAGTACGAATCAATCCGGCCGTGGACCCTGAAAAGTTCAGAAATGGCGGCAGCATCTCGGTGAGAATAATGGGCGAATTCGTATTTTATGACTTGGTAGTGGCATATTGTGTTGCACTCAACGGTCCTCCTTTGTTTTCACATTGTATGTTATGTACAGCGTGTATTTATTGTCTATCTGCACTTGGCGGGAGCCCGCTCGGCGCTGTTTGTTGTACACCTGGCCGGTAAGTTTTTTGGAGGCAGATACCGTGGCTAGTATGCTCCTTCTGGCCAAGTAAGTTCAAATGAGTCTAGTGATATGGCGACTCAAACTTCCCGTGTTAATACCCTACGACTACAGCGCCCGTTTCGAACAGGTCTCAAATCAATCCAAACACAGCGAACTTGTCTCGAATAGGACATGAAGAGAGCGGGGCCTAAAACGCAGCTAAAACGGGCTTGAATCATGCCGTCTCTGTTGGGAAGCCTAGCTGTACAAGCACCCTCCTCGCCTCAGATAGTGCATGTTTCTTCGTCAACTTGCCACGACCTCTCGCTCTTTAAAGGTTCGATAGCCATCCTGAGCTGACTCCAGTCTGGAGTAACGGTAAAATCTGTAGATCTTTTGAAGGAGTACCGAAAGCTCGATGACTCCATTACGATGCGACTAAACCGCGCAAATGCGGCGGTACGCGATCAAGAGCGAGATCATGGTGGTCCCCGTCCTGGCAAAGGCAATGTACAAGATCAAGCTTGTTCATTTCTGTGGCACGAGTTAATTGGTAAGATACATTTAATTCTCATGATATCAAAACATCGAATGCTGCGGAAATGTGACCAGGAAACTGGAATCGTCGAACGAAGCTGGTTGAGTATTGTGTTGCCGTAGTTGACAGGTCTTTAAACGAGAAGCGGAAGTCTATTGAAGACCAATATGGTGATCCTTCGGCTCAGCGAAAAACACAGGCAGCTTTGTTTGCTGAAGAAGTCAAGGTGCGACATGTCATTCATTTTCTGGGAGGGTCCAAGCCGTTTCTTACCCAGTTGCAGCGAAATCAGGTGTACAACGAGCTTGCAGTGGAGGCCATCGTACGACAACGATCGCTGGATGGTATGTCCGACCCAAATCAGTCGAGGCTAGCTCTGGAAGATCTGACAGTTCTTCTTGTAGCGTTCCGTTCAAGGTGTAAGTATTTCGTGCCACCGTTGTCCGATGTTGAGGCTCGTAAATGGTGGGGTTCGGCGTCATAGTCACGGTCTGTTTGTCGATTGTAAAATCCGCAGCCTGTCATAAACTTCTAAGCATAAGGTTAATTTCTAGACCGTTCATTTGCAAGCCCAATCTGTAATCTGTTATTCGTATGTACCTATTTTTTTTGTGGTCGTGACATAATATGATGCTGACATAATCCATAATCGACGTTCCAAGTTCCGAGGGAACTTCCGTCGGACTCAGGCTGCGACTTGGAATCTTTCTTCCTACTGTAGTACGAGCTCGAGTACTTATTAACACGCCTGCGCACATGCTTCCAACCACATGCGTAGCTCTATTACTGCTACCAATGGCAATTGTAGCGTCTCCCCCTTTCCTGGTCTTGCAAGATTTCGGTCAGCAGGGCGTGCTAGATGATGTCAAAGTCCCAGTGCAACTGGGTGTTATGAGCCGATGTCCCGACGCGCTGCTCTGCGAAAATATCTTTGATCAAGTGTTGAAGAAGGTCGCGGACAAGGTCGACCTCTCCCTATTATTTGTGGCGAAGTATGTGCAGTGTCCTTCAATTCATACTGTTGACGACGTTGCACCATAGAATTAATTCCTCAGAGCCTGATTTCGGGGTGACATGCTTGCACGGTCGGGATGAATGTGCTGGAAATGTTCAGCAGTTATGCACTGCGAAATATTCTCCTTCGTCCAATTGGTGGGAATTTGTGCAGTGCCTAAACTATCAAGGCCGTGATAAGATAGGGAGCCCAGAAGTTGCCTTGAACTGTGCTCGGGCTGCTGGTATTGATTGGGAGACGAGTGGATCTGGTCAGTGCGCAGGCCTGGACGGGAGCGGAAAAGGCTTGGAAGGTGTCCAGTTGCTACGGGAAAGCATCATGATGAGCCGACAATTGGGAATCGAGCAAGTAACCACTGATGTTAATCGTGCTATTATTGCTGACGTCTTTGTAGGAAGAGCTGCACGGTTTTAATCAACGGACGAAAGGTCTGCATTCACGACGGGACCTGGAAGGAATGTGAGGTAGGTTCGACTGTCTTCGCCTGAATCTCTCACTGACGAGGATTGTAGGATGGTCACACTGTCAACGACTTCGTGAAACAAATCAACAGCGAATTTGACCGACTCAATAACGCTAACTAAACTCGATCCAGAATGTGGTCCAGGATGAGAAGTCTGTGATGTTATATATTTACACGGGTGGAGAATGCAAGGGAACCCATATATGATTATTGCTAAGGCGGCAGCGCTGACATTGCTTGTAAAAAGTTATACCACTGTTATATCAATGAAGACTAAAGACTGTTGTACACTTCGTATAGTACGAATGAGATCGGGAGATGATCATAACGCTGATTCCAACCAAGGAAACAATGAACGTTTTCATACAAGGATTTTCAGGGCGAACTACACAGATCATCTCCAGGATCGTTGAGAACAGCCACTGAGTTGTTGTTGAGGAGCAACAAGGCATGAATATTCCATCCATGTATTTGATGGAAAAATTCTGTCCACCTTCTATATGATTGTTCCCAGATATCCCTGTCGCGACTGCAGAGGGTATTAAGGACAACATTCCCTTTTCTTCCACGTATTCCAGTATGCCTAACCTGTATATGAGGCTAAGCACGAAAGCAAACTGTCGTATCTCAACAGAGGTAAACGATGCAGCCGGTGTTGTAAACTTGAAGACGAACAGTGGCGATTTAACCACCCTATATCAATTCATACACGATGATGACTATGTTCAGGCCTATCAGCGGTACTGAGGATTGCATTGATTAGTGTTGTTCTCGATAACATATAACCAGCCACATACTTCGCATGAGGGTCCGCACAGCGCTAATGAGATCAATTAATCGTGCTTTCATTCCAATATCCCCTTGAGCAGCACCGTAACTACTTTGATCATATGACTGCTGGAATGCAGCGTTGGCAATTTGCGACTGGGAGGACGACCAACCGACTGAAAAATATGAGTCTCGGCAAGAAACGTGGTGTCGTCTACATACTTCGTGAAAGGAACCGGTCTTCGCTCAGTACTGCCATTGCGTTGATAAGGAGGAGTGAGACATAGAGGAATGTTCCAAACATTTTCCGGAGAAAGGCAGGTGGGAATTCACTTGAGAGATATGAGTATTAGCGTAGCTACGAGTACTACGCAAAGGTGCCACTGGTTCAAGTTTCAATGAGAGTCACGGTGTGACGCTGATAAATGACTGCCGTCACATGTCGCATTCCCAATTCAAATTCAAGTTTCAGCCTCAGGCTGCTCGAACAAAACAATGCATAGCGGCCTACGCAATGGTTCGCATTCTGCATTCACCAGACTGCTCTATACTAAATGTATCTTTTCTATACCCAAGTGGCTCGCGCATCCCGTGCAATACAACCCCATACCATTCCGAGTCCTTCACGGTCTCCTTTGGATGCTCGTCGCCAGTATGTCAAATTCCCAAAAATTTAGTTGGTAAAGCTGAATAAACCATCCTGGCATTCAGTGCGAGCACTTATAATCCACTAAACTGGGTTAAAGAGAAAATTTCCCCGGCTGTTCGGGAGAAACAACCGAAGGAGGAAGTCGAAGCTGCTCACGGACAGGCGACTGAGGATGAAACACTTAACATATTCGAGTCTGTTCCAGCGCCTACCCGCCTGAAGGTGGCATCTAAAACGACATCTGTATCAACAGAGTATGTCCCAAAGAGGCCTAACAAACCCAGACCTACCTCGGTATGCCGCCACCTTGGTATCTGTCTGAACTGTGACATGGTGCTGATTTTGTTCTCCAGCACAAATATTCCACCGCGAATTTCAAAATATCCTACCGCAAGCTGAATATGCTGGGTAGACAAATAGCGGGGAAACCTATTGATTATGCCATTCTTCAAATGCAGTTCAGCGAGAAGCGAGCCAGTTCACGGATCAAGAGCACGCTTGTGACAGCCAAACATCATGCGATGCGATATAAAAGACTGGATGAGTCAAAACTTGTCGTCGGTGCGTTGATCATTCTCCTATTCATTCACACAGGTCTTGGTGTGGTCCCTCAGCCCCATGGCATAAATGGTCAAATTACAGACAACTTCCTCAATGCTTTTTTCGGCCTTTAGGATCTTACATTGTTAGGTCGAACTGACCATGCGTCCTTTCTGTCAGCCGAATCCTGGGTCACTAAGGGCCCGAGGGGTGCAAAAAAGCTGGAGCCGAGAGGTCGGGGCCACTACGGTATTCGAACTCACCCCAACTCGAGAATGCACCTTATTCTGAAGGAAGCAAAAACTTTGGAGCAACAGAAGACAGAAGAACGAAAGAAAAAATTGAAGAGAATTGTATCTGCTGCTATGGTCCGGGAAGACAAGCCTATACGGAATCCTGGGCCAATGTGGGGCTGGTAGATAGGGATACCACCAGCAATGTTTGCACATGTATGCCAAAAATAGCCTGTGACACAGTTTGGACACGTCACTACTAGCACAAAATTCAAGTTTCATTCACACTGGTACAATGCTACAACGTTGGCGTAGGCTCCCCGTTTTCTTCGTTGGCTTTATAGTTCCTTCACTTGCATCCCCTCAATCCTTTGAAAATACAGCTATCGTGCGCACAGTGGAACTTGGCGGGTCTCTTGTCTATGTCACGACTACCTATGCAACCAAGGCTCTGGAGGCCAATTCAAAAGTTTACACTGTTGCTCTTGGTGTAGAGGAAAGGCGGAGGACAAGTTGGCTGGAAGCAAAAATAAAGGGTCAATCGAACCCGCTGGTTGTTGAGGATCATGGCTATGACCCAAGCACGTATGTGAGAATCAGGCGTAATTTCCTGCACTCCCTCATCTTTTTTTTCTTCCATCTAGTGAATACCATCTATTGGATGTGGCACTGCCAAACGCGTTGGGCTTAAATTCGACCGTGAATATTGTCCTAGAAAGTGTTCAGACCCATGCAACGCAGCCTTGGCCAGAAAGGGCTGAGCAGCAGGAGGATCAAGTTCTCAAATATGATACAGATCTTTTCGTTCTGAGTCCTTACCATACCTCTGTACAACGAACCAAGATTAGGTAAGCAACCGATTGTTCTTGGGGGTGAATGAAGGACTCCATAACATTATTCTTAGGTCGCCCAGTCCTCGTGTAATCTCGTACACTACGCCAGAGAATCTTGATTGCTTCACTCTGGAAAATCCGGTCACTAAGTCCGGCGCAACTATTACCTATGGACCTTACAACAACATTGCACCTTCGGCAGATGGCGATTTTGTCACCAAACACCAACAACCTGTCGTAGTACATTACAATTACGACCACCCAGTATTGGAAGTGACCAAGCTCAAACGAACGGCCGAGATCAGCCACTGGGGAGCAAACCTCAATATTCAGGATGAGATTTACCTCCACAATGCCGGTCCAGCGTAAGTATCTTTCATTGAAGCTACAGGATCTCCCCTCACTTAGACTTTGATTGCACCCCAGTTTGAAGGGACATTTCTCCCGACTAGAACATCAAACCCAGGCTTTCTACAAACGCCCATCCCCACACGTCATTCCAAGTTTGACTCTTCACCTCCCCACAGGCATCAGGAATGCATACTACTATGATCTCATCGGAAACGTATCTACATCCCGGCTACGGTCGGCCCCTTCCGTCCCGAAGAACGCCCAAACCAACCAGTATAGCGTTCTGGAGTTGAAACCGCGTTATCCACTGATGGGAGGGTGGAATTATAGTTTCACCCTTGGGTGGGACTCCCCGTTGGCGGATTCTGCGAGCTGGGATAAGCAGAGTAGGAGGTATATCGTTCAGGTTCCTATTATGACAGCGATACCGGGCGCAGTGGTGGATGATGCTGAGCTTAAGATTATCCTGCCAGAAGGTGCAACGTGAGTTCTGGGTCTAATCTGTCTTTCCATTACTGATGCAACATCATTTTTTCCAGTGACGTGGAATGTTTCACTCCTTTCCCTGCCATTTCCAACTGGCGTTCAATACACACCACATACCTCGATACCACTGGTCGGCCTGCACTCACGTTGGAGTATAGTGATTTAACGGATAAACATGCCCGGACAATCTACGTGGGTATACTTTATTGAACATTTCTTTTCCTTTTAACCGTGGTTCCTATGCAGGTGTCCTACAAAGTGCCTCCTTCTGCTCATCTCAAAAAACCGCTGGCTGTCACAATCGCTTTCCTGAGCCTATTCATGCTTGCATTTGTGGGAAGGCGAATCAACCTCACGATTCATAAGAACAAAGTGCTTTAAATATTTATTACAGTCATCCACACAAAACTGTCCATGTATCGGCGATGGAAGCTGTGTAGTATCAAAATATCACAATAACCAACGGAAGGTTAGATCCTTAAGTATCCAAGAGTTTAGTTGTATGGGCAGTTTTGACAAACTCATTAAGGAGGAACCCTCGAGAGATTGCTTAAGGAGAGATGCTGTCGCTGCAAGGGGGTGGCGGACGCGAACCCCGCACTGGCACCCAAGGTAGGGAAAGCATGTCTTGGGCTGGTTTGGCAAGCCCACTGCTCGATTCATGTACGAGAAGCAGTTGTAAATCTGTTTTATGTCGAAATGCATTCAGATATGCGATTGGCCTACAGGTGTGATGTTCGGCGCAGTAGATTGGGACACGTAATATCTTGAGGCGAGGCTCCCAGCCAGCGACAAAACCCCTTCGATATCGGCTCCGTCTCACAGGTGCAGAGGTCGAGATGTTCCAACCGGGGGAAATTCGGTACGTTCACATACTTGAGTGCACCATGAGGATTAAGTAGCGTGAGAGGCGTGTCAATGGAGAGAATACAGTGAAGGGAAGTCGGCGGCGAAAGACAGGAGGAGCAAAGGCTTCGCAACTGCTGACTCGGAAGCGCTGAAGGCCCGTGACTTGATCGTAAGGCTTGTGATACTGGCATTCAGGCGAGATTCGGGAGAAGTGAGACAAACCTCATTTCCAAAGACAGTAATTGTGAGCTTCACCAGGTTACAAGTATGTTGAAGCCGTTTCTGGTAACTTCGATGACAATAGTCCATAGAAATGGAGCAAAGGCCCGGGCACATTATAAGATGGGCTTGAAGAATACGTGTATGTTGATGGGCTTCCCGCGCTTGGCAGCGGAGACCGCATGGTAAATCGCCAAATTGTCAAACATATGAAGTCGGGACGAGGACAGCCAATCCCTACAGACGAGACTGCATGACATGAGGGAGGGAAATTCGAGGTGTAGGAGGTCTATGAAGTATGGGACTTTCGGACATGATATTAATATTAGTTATATATGCGTGAGCTCCAGTGTACTATGGCCATTGCCAGCGGGGTTATGCATTATACAATATACCACCCATTTACCTGCTTCCCAACTTGGTTCTGGGAGAAAACCGATGCAAGATTGTGTTATGAGGCTATGAATTATGAAAAAGTCAAAGTCAGTGCTAAGAAGTTGCAAATGCCAAAAGTTACGCCAAACCAAAGTTACGACGGCATTTTATGCACGTGATCCTCGATCACATTCAAGTTAAATATTTTTTCTAGCTTGCCGCCTCGTTGAACTTCTACGGAAACCAATTGCAAGATGATTCGCCATGCTGGAGCAGCCGTTCAGAATACTTACTGGCGGTTTGAAAGCACTCATTTGGGCTACATCTGCCCTTGCCCTCGCCACTTCTCGACCAATACTCGACCATCTTTCAGGCCCACTTGGGACCAACCTGAAGGCCAGGTCTCCCGATACGATCGACGGCCACCTGCCGCGGGTTCTTCCCTAAGCAAGTCCGCTAGCGAGAGCCGGGAGAACGCTGGAATTCGTTCATACCCTCAACGGAAACATGCAAGGCATTCAACTGGAACCCAACCTTTGACATCATGGAGAGTAAAGAACGAGGAAGAGGATGATCAACCTCGACTGCCACGATATCTTCGACGGGAGGCTGCCGTAACTGCCGCCACCGTTGCGGCTTCCGCTTCTAATTCCAAACCGCCTGCGAAGCCGACAGGGATCCAGAAAGCTTCGTCATCGCGTATCTCGTCCCGCAACTCTATCTATAGATCACGGCATTACGATCCATCCCAAGTCAGAGAAGTGGACTGGGAAAAGCGCTTGCTGGAACCTCACGTTCTTTCAGTAAGATTGAAAAAACTATGTGAGGCGGGTCAGGTGGACTCTGCGGTAGCATACCTTAAAAATGCACCACTGGACGCCCAGAATACTCCTGTTTGGAATACATTAATCTGGGAATGTATGAAGGCTCAGCGGTTCAAGCTGGCCTATCAGCTGTTCGTAGATGTGAGGCCCGCTACCTTCCGTTTATTCTCTTACTTTCAACATATTCAAGACCATATTTCCCCGTAGATGAAGCGCCGTGGTTTCAGCACGTCCACAAGGACTTTTCAGACCATGTTCTTTGGCCTCTCCCGCATCGAGCATTGGTCGACTCATCCAAAACAGCTCGCCAATGCACGTTCCATTTACGAGTCATTCCGGCGTCATCTACATGCGGTCAGGAAAGATGACCCTGGTAGTCCCGAGCTCTTCGTCGATCCCCTCGCGGCTTACATCAAAATCCTGGGTGACGCGGGACAATATCAGGAGATATTCGATGTCTATTATGCTTTAGATTCAGAAGGTCCGTTGTCGGCAAATCAGGCTATCTTCACAGGCATGTTTCAAGCGTTATCGTCAAGAAATACTCTCGCCTCCGCCAGCGACCGCCGACAGTCTCCCCAGATCCAGAATGCCTCCGATGCGAAACTCCTTTGGACACAGATGTTGAAGGCTTCCGAGAGGTCGCCTGGATTCGTCGTGGATTCATTCATCGTTTCTGCTGCCATAACTGCGCTATCTCGTGGCCGAGCTGCGGACCAAACCCTTGCTTTTCAGATTCTGCGTGATTATTTAGGCCTCACCCAACCCGGTGAGGCCCCCGTTACTGGTACCATCCCACTTGTAACGCAGTCACTCGCTGCAGCGCTCATGCTGTGTAATAAAAGTCAGAAATACTCCCTTTGTGTTCACTTCTTCCAACAAGTAGTTGATCGGCCGGAGAAGGTTGGCGCACTGTCAATTATTGACCGTGCTCATGTGGAGCAGGTGCTCAAAGCTTACATCGCCTTGGCATCACGCAACTCAGCACACAATGCCCTCAAGACACTCGAGTGGATGCTACGGCAAGAGATCATGGGTCGGAACGGTTCGAAGATTAGGCCAGCAAATTCCACGTACAACCTCGTGCTCATGGCTTGTTGGTGCGGTGCAGATTGGAATTCCGCAATAAGGGCGTTTGAGCTGATGACGGGATATCACGCCCACGACTTTAAGGACGGAGCGGTGACCAGCACTCCTCGGTTGGACAAAAGGTCTGCGGGAAGGAACCTCGTCCCGGATGCAGAGACAATGTCTTTTATGGTTCGTGCTGCGCTTGCCAGTCGGGACCGCGCGAATATGCGGCAGTGTCTGCGTATAGTTGACTGTCTCGGCATAGACCGTCTGTTCTCGAAGCAGGAAGCGGACTCGAATAAGGCAGCTAAATATCGAGCATTTTACCACGTAAAGCTTGCGGCCGCTTTGATCGCGACCATTGATCATGTCCTCACGAAAAGCTGGCGAAAGGGTACTCCCTCTGACAACCAGCCCATACAGTGGCGTGAGCTGGGCCTTCGAGCAGTAGAGGAGCTGAAGAGAATGAAGGTGTCACAAAGAACAACAGGTCCGGAGTTCATACCGACATTGGAGGAGCCTCAGAGGGACAAACACGAGAGGGCGACGTGGAGGATGTAGCACTCGCAATAGGGAGATCATCATAAGGCTTGCTATTCACCAGCGAGTCCATAACTACGTCACGGTAATGTACGTGTAATGTGATATGAAGGAGGTGAAGATGATGGATCCGAGGACATTAATAAGTATAGAGGTCCGTCCATGCGATAGAGACAGTGTGAATTTCGACGATAAACAACCAGCTACGTAATATAAGCCCAGAGAGGTTATAAACAAGGAAAGCAATTTGACCATGCAGGCCTAAGCTACCGACTTGGGTCTATCACGAGAGTTGTGGAAACCGGGTGAGGGAGGAAGCAACATCGTGTCGTCCGAAAGGACCACCCCAACCGGCTCGTAGGTTTGGGGTTGCATCGATCTGGGCCTATCCCCTGGCCGAAGTGTACTACCCTCGAAGTTACGGAAACCGGGCGAGGGAGGGACTAACATCGTGTCGTCCGAAAGTGCCATCGACACTGGCTGGTAGGTTTGGGGTTGCATTGATTTGGGCCTACTCTCTGGTTGAAGTGCACTACCCTCAATACTGTGGATCGGGGGCGGAGTAAACATAGTGTCTTCCGTGAATGCCATTGACACTGGCTGGTAGGCATGGGGCTGAGGCGGAAGTACGCCCGCGATGTAGCTGTTCCTAGAATTCGTCGGCATAGGGCTCAACCTACCCCGGGTAGTCCTTTTGGGAACCCTCACTTGACGTCGTCTGCACAAGAAGACGACCCCGAGGACGACAAGCGCAATAAGGACTAGAGCATTGAGGGCCATAACACCTAGCATGGCAGGGAAATACTTCCCGATCTTGTCCAGTGTTTTGGCCACTTCTGTGGACAATGTAACAGATGTAGATGCCGGTTCGGCAGAGGTGTTGTTGGATACATTGTATGTAATATTGGTTTTCGCAGCGCCACCACGAATCTTATGGAAGTCTGCGGAGGCCTCATCTGGATCAATGAGGGACATCAGTTTGATATAAGGGTCCCCCATGTTGCCCGATGAATCGAAGTCTCCAAAGTCATAGATCGAATAGACGGAACGGAGGAAATTGTCGCCAATAAGCCAGTCACTGAATGTCGACTATCAGTAATAAAAGACAAGGTAGGACAAACGACAACGTACAACTCTCCGGCACCAACAGAAATGGTCTGGGGGACGAACGAGCCGACACATGTGGAGGGATTAGTGAGGTCGGCGGGAGTAACATCGAGGGGATGAACAGGGAAGACTTGGCCACTAAATATAACCGCGTTGACATCAGCAAAGGGGGATATCTTGAAGGTATTATGAACAACTAACCCAATTTGGAGTGCCATATCTATCTCAGTTGCACAAGGTACAGTCCACTGACCTAGGCCTACATCGTACTGTGCACCACTGACGCTACTGTAGATCGCATCGCAGATAGCTTTAGGAGCATAACTGCACAAACAAGATTAACGTTTCTCAACACGATTCAAGACATTTTATTCCAGAGCATACGTATAAGAGGTTCCACTGTCCAGTAAGGCGACTGCCTTGTTGCTGGGAGCGTCTACAACTGATGTTGTGGGTGTAACAATGGTGTTGCCGACAATGACCGCATCCAGAAGAACATTCCACCGCTTGGGTGAGTGGACGGGCCATGTGGGAATAGCGGCCTTGTCGGCCACCGCCGCGTACGCCGGTTCATACTCACCTATAATGTCAAATATCAATTGTCGAGAACTCTTGGATACATGGGTGAAAGGTTAACATACCGATCGAGAAGCTACCTTGAACCTCATCATCCGCATCGGTGCTACTTTGCAGTGAAAATGCAATGAAATTCGGCTGCTTTGGATTATCCTGGAAGAGATTGAACAGAAAACTCCGACCTGTTGATGTGTTCGTGGTGTTCAGGAACGCGTCGATAGACGAGAGTGAGGTGAATCCAAGACCCAGGATGCCATCAGCACCATAGGACAGAGTTGGGTTCTGGGCCGAAGATACATCAAGCAATGCCTGCGAATCGACGGAGATGCTACATTGAAAGACTAGTAGTTTTTGTCGAAAACGTGTTGATAAAACTCACCCTGCGAATTGAACGGATGCATATGAGACATGCCCATATGCCCAACCAATGCCATACTTCATAAGATTCCATATTAGCATGATACAAAGAAGTGAAACAAAACATACGGTTAGATTATAGGTCATGTCCTGTTGAACACTTCAGTTGAAGGTATATTTAAGGGAAAGGGTTCTGAACTGACTGTTTGGTTGGTATTGGGTAAAGGGGTAATTAGTCCTTTAATCCAAAGGTCGGATGAACCGGTGTCCAATTGCACGGGATACGCTAAACCAGCGCTGAGTACAATAATCCTAAAAGTTATATCTTAAAACGAACCCGTTCCCCCAACAGTAATCTGATTGATAGGTGTAAGCTTTAGCCTCCGTCAACAAGTTGAAGGCTCGTACGTTAGCCAAATAAATCAAGTCATGAACGACGCTTGAGTTGAAATTCTAGGCAGCTGACCCTGTTGGATGAGGATGGCGAACGCACCTCAAATTCGACGCAACAGCTAATACCGTTGGCTTGTGCACCGAAACATTCTCTCCTCCGCCCCTCCGTTGCAACGTAGAGCGTTTGGCTTGTCTGAAATCGATTTTGAGAGCAGATGATATGACGGCAGTCAAAGCCAGAGTAAATGGTAACATGTAAAACTTCATTATGAAAAGACAGACGACCAAGAGTGGAAAAGAGCGACTGTGGAAGGAATCAGCGAACCACCAGTGATGGGAGGCCCTAGAGTTCTCACTGATCCTTGTTTTCCATTTCCGAGTCGTTTGTCATAACTGCAATTATGTAATCACGCATTACAAAGAGCACAGAAACTTGAAGTTCAACTGGTACAACAACAGTGGTCCGGCTGTCTACATCAATCATAAATAGACTGGCTGAATTGTCGTATGCTTTCCGAGTCGAAGTATAGTACATATGGTGCCCCATACTCGCAGTCTCTAATAAATTTAATTCGTTTGTTCGTTTGCTGCTCCGAGCCTCAGGCCGCTACAGGCTCATTTCCTAATAAGTACACCATGGCTGCATCCCGTAGCACAATTTTCCGTCTCATCAACGCGTCTCAGCATTCTGCCTGCCCCTGTCATGGCTGTCGCCCGACCCCTCATCTGCATGGCCAAATTCAAGCTCTCTCACACATGAGAAACTTTGCCACTCCTGTAAACCCTATGGAAAAGGAGTATGCTTTCGAGGCAAGTCAATTCGGCAAACTTTTTGCTGACTATGTAATCTAATAAACCTAATCCCAGCGTAGGTTGCCGCGTCCAATCTGAGGTTTGGAGATGGCGCGACTGCGGAGGTGGGCATGGATCTAAAAAATATGAAGGCCCGCAAGGTATTATCAGTGAATTTTTTGTCCCTGACGTACTCTCAGGCTGTCTCGTTCACGTCCACCAGGTTGGCGTCTTCACCGATCGCAATGTAGCCAAGCTTCGACCAATGAAGACTGTGAGACTTTATATTTGTTCCGTTCATGGTCTGCTTAAATTGATGTCCACGTCAAGACTCTCGTCTCTCTCCAATCACAAACCGATCTTCCGTTTGAGGTTTTTGACCAGGTCGTTGCTGAGCCAACTGAAGACAGCTGGCGAAAAGCCATTGCGTGGGCCAGGGAACATGACTTTAGTCATTTCTTGGCGTATGTTCTTTGCCTTTTCTCCTATGCTAGTCACGCAATACTTTTTTTGGTTCTTCTAGGGTGGGAGGCGGAAGTGTGATCGATACTGCGAAGGCTGCCAATCTGTAGAACGAACGCTTCATGGTCCTTACCATGTACTGATCTTCCACCCAGGTTCACTGTATACAAGGACGCCGATCTCATGGACTTCATCAATACTCCTATCGGAAGAGGCCTTCCAATAACACAATCTCTCCGACCTCTCGTTGCAGGTACGCAAGTCCTTCGTGATCCTTTCAATTTATTCACTTAACCGAGTTTTTGCCAGTCCCCACAACAGCAGGAACAGGCTCCGAAACAACTGGAACTGCAATCCTTGACATTACCTCCAGGTCATTCAAGACCGGCATCGCAAACCGCGCCATGAAGCCTGTCCTGGGCATTGTAGACACCTACAACACGGAATCATGTCCCACTGCCGTTCACATTAGTGCTGGCCTTGATGTTCTTTTCCACAGTTTAGAAAGCTATACCGCCATCCCGTAAGTATCATTACTTGTGCAATTCTATGTCTGATTATCTCTTCGTTAGATATACTGAACGTACACCCCGACCAACTAACCCAATTCTTCGCCCTGCATATCAGGGCAGCAACCCAGTTGCTGATATCTTTTCGTTGTGGGCCCTTCAGACCACCATTAAATATCTTCCGCGCATCGCCAAGAACCGCAATGACAATGAAGCAAGGAGGCAGATGCTGTGCGCCCCTTGATCTTTCCTTCGTTGTTTTCTTCAAGAAGCTGAGTTTTTTCTGGGAACAATAGATTGGCATCTTCCTTTGCCGGCATAGGCTTCGGAAACGCTGGTGTGCATTTGTGTCACGGCATGAGTTACCCGGTGAGAGGGCCTGTATTTCGTCCTGTGTTATGTGGACTGATTTTACTCCCACAGATATCTGGATTGAACAAAAAGGGTCCCAAGTATAAGCACCCTGGCTATATCACTGACTTACCGATAATTCCTCATGGTATCAGGTACGATAATGCTCATTATTATGAGCGGTTTTATATTCAACACTGAACCTTAATCTCAGTGTTGCTCTTACCGGTCCTGCAGGTGAGTATTTTTCTCGTATGCTAGGGATCCAAGTATTCATCGCCTCCATTACCAGTTTTCCAGTTCACCGCACCCTCGTCTCCCGATCGTCATCGCCAAGCACTCGCGATTTTCACATCCACAACCCTCTCTGATCCGTCCATCACCAGCATTCCGGACTCTGCAATTGGTGCTTACCTCTACGACGCTATCGCTCGCTTCCTCGATGATCTTGGCATTCCTCGTGGACTGAAGGCGGTCGGGTGAGTCAAAATGATGTAGCACTGAAAAAAAATCAATTGTTAATGAAATGATATGCACATGTAGATATACAAGTAATGACGTTGACATGCTCGTTGAAGGTACGTTACCACAAAGACGGGTGTTGGATTTGGCGCCCGGAATTGGGGACGTCGTGGGTGAGGATGGGAGGGAGCATTTGACGAGGATCATTGAGAACTCACTTGAGTACTGATCGGTGGCTGTGCCACCCTAAATTCAAATTCAAATTCGACGTCCGAGTCACGTGGTCACGTCTGGGTCACGTTGTCACGGTCACCCAACTTGAGTGCTGTACATGTCTTCGCGGAAAAGCCTCTTTAGGCCGTGTATCGACCTCCATGACGGACAAGTAAAACAAATCGTCGGCAGAACCCTCTCAGACCATGCTCCAGAAAATCTAAAAACCAACTTTGTTGCAAGGCTTGTACCGCAGTCAAACTCCCGCGTCATATGGATTGTGACCCTGGTCTTTCAAACGTCTCAGTCAATCCCCTGGTGAATTTGCTCGAATTTACAAGGAGAATGGACTACAGGGTGGTCACATCATTAAACTGGGGCCTAGAAATGATGGTGCTGCGAAAGAGGCTCTTGCTGCATGGCCAGGTGCGGAAGTACACTGCGTTTCACGATGCAAGCATTGACGTCTTGGAACTCAAATAGGTGGGTTGCAGATTGGTGGTGCGATCAACAACGAGAATGCCAAGCAATGGATAGATGCAGGGGCTAGCAAAGTCAGGTACACGATTACTTGAATCTTTAGTATCTTGAACTTGTTATTGCAGGTCATCGTGACTTCCTACCTCTTCCCTGACGCCAAATTCTCACTGGACCGATTGAAAGCTATCTCTTCCGCTGTCGGGAAAAGTAAACTTGTCGTGGATGTCAGGTATGAGCAAAGTCTTCTCAGGGTTGGCCCAACACTTCACCGGTAGTCAGCTGCTGTCGACGAGGAAACAAGTGGTTTGTAGCCATGAATAAATGGCAAGATATTACTGATATGGAGGTTTGCCAAGGTAGACTTCTCTTATATCGGAAGCGACAGTCATTGAATGGTCTGCTTGCCCAAGAATCACTCGATTTTCTGTCAGAATACTGCAGGTTCACTAAATTTCCAGCTCGCTGCCTTCCGATTCCTGACTTTTTTCAGTGAATTTCTTATACATGCAGCGGATGTAGAAGGTTTATGTCAAGGGATCGACGAGGAACTCGTCAGAAGTGTGTCATTTTTGTGCATATATTGTTTTCAAGTGTTAATTCGCCTGGCAGAGCTTGGAGAATGGGTCCGAATACCTACCACGTATGCCGGCGGAGCTAAAGGCAAGTATTCGTGAATGTCATTTAACTAAGACTGTGGTTGAATACTCCTTACAGATATTACAGACCTCGATCTCGTGGAACAACTCTCAGGCGGACGTGTGGATTTGACATATGGAAGGTATATACCGGCAATGTAATCAGTCTCCCCTTTGTGCTGATAGACCTTGACTGTAGTGCTCTGGATATATTTGGGGGGACAATGGTGAAATTTCACGAGTTGGTCGCGAAGAATTCCCAGTTTGCTTGATGCATAGGCTAACTCTGTGTTTCATGTCGCGGAGAATACAGATTCCCTCTAAAATCGAGTCTAGCTGGAGTCAGGGTTGACCGCTTGACGTGAAAACCAACTACAAAGTCAACTGTCAGACGTCTTGGCCTGATTGGAGAAGACAAGACATTAGAGCATATCCTGCAAGACAATGGTGTTTTCCGAGGCTCACTTGATGCAAGAAAGCTGGAGATTTTGTAGAGTGATGTGTAACTTCAGTGTAAGTCTAGTCTCGTCACCAGCCGTTATTCGGAACCCACGGGCAACAACATTTTCCTCTTTCTTCATTCCGTCTCTGATGAAGCATTGCGCATAGTATACGTACCTCAAAGGAGACAACGAGTCAGAAGTCTAATGTAAGTGATGAAAACTTGTTATGTAAATCTTCATCTCGTACTGGCATGCCCGCCCTCGCTACTTTTGTATATGTTCAAGAAAGAGCTACATTGGATAAACCTTCAACATGGCAATAACTTCCGACAATGAAACGACAGTATATTTAAGAGTAGTGAAGCCGTACTCCTCCATCAGGCAGAGACTGTCACAACAAAGAGCGAACCTTTCCTCCTTCAAATACAACATGACGCCCTCTGCGTTGCTCCTGGGAACATTTCTTATCTATTACTCCAGGTTCCAAACTCCTTCCTTCGCGTGCAAAGTGAGTTTGAACTCGAAAATGGCGACTCAGAAGCCGAGAGCCTTCCAATGGGTGAAAACTTGAAGTATCACCACCAGACCCTGCGCGTCAATGAGCTGATTCAGGATAAGCAAGAATCAAAGGGAAAGGTGTAGCCGTTGACGGGATATGGTGCTTTGAAGTCTCATCGTAATATTTTAGTGTGCTTTGACGCCAAACAGCAATACGCTGACTAGAAAGGAAATGACGTGAGAACGACGTTACAGTTTTGAAATAAGGTTTGTGAGACAAATCTGTTTCCCACTGGAGCAATAATCAAGACAACGTTCCGCAAGGTGAATACTTTCCGTCGTTATTTTTATGGATGAATAATCCATTTCCCTTTGGTTTTCTGGCCGTCAATCCATGTTCTGACTATTAAATCATTCAGACTTCTTCAAAATGCCTGGCAAAGTCAAGGCTTATGAGCTTCAATCCAAGTGCGCTTTCGAAACCGTCGATTTCAGGGGGAATCCATTGCCTGACTCGTTTTTAGGTCAAAAAATGACTTGTCCAAACAGCTCCTGGAGTTGAAGAATGAGCTACTCACGCTACGGGTGCAAAAAATCGCTGGTGGATCAGCTTCGAAACTGACCAAAATGTGTGTGTTTTACATAGTGCAGCAGTAGCTGTTTCGTTCTAACGACCATACAGAAACTCGGTCCGGAAGTCGATTGCGCGGGTGTTGACTGTGATGAATCAAAAGGCTCGCCAGAACCTGCGCGAGTACTACAAGGATAAAAAATACCTTCCCCTTGATCTCCGGCCGAAGAAAACACGGGCAATAAGGCGACGGATGACGAAAGTGAGTCGCATATCCATTTCGCGATCTGCGTATGTATCTCCTGACTTTAAATTCACACCCGTACAGCACGAACTGTCGCTCAAGACTCTGAAGCAGCGGAAGAAGGACATCAACTTCCCTATCAGGAAGTACGCTGTCAAAGCATGAGCAGGAGGGGTCGGCGTTCAGCGCGAGCGGGACACATCATGCCGGAATCCTCATTTCTTTGTTATGTATCGCCGTACGCTTTAATCGACATGTTATGCATCCCCACCGATTGATCCTCACGCGCATGCTAAGCAAATCCTGAATACAGCCTCGCAACTTGGGTTCGATGTCCTCTTCGTCATTCTGTGGTTTAACAACATATGTAGTGAACGAAATTTCCAAAGACCTTGATCGTGGCTGTGAGACAAGATGTTGTGGCGCATCAGTGTGCGCGCCAGTAGTCCCAATAACTTCCTAATTGGATAGTTAGCAAACCTTCTCTCAGGCTCTTCGTCGTCTTCACACCATTGAACCCCAAGGTTTGTGGGCGACAAGTCCCCTCACCTCCCCATTCGTTGGCGTCTTTGTGCCTTTTCCCCATTTGTCATTGCGTGTCTGATTGAACATCAAAGCTGTCAACTTGAAGGAATTATTCAATTCACCACGGCACTAATTCCACTGCTGGTGGCCGAATCTGTTCCCCTGACGCCTTCATACGCTGCTGTCTGCCTCTGTCTATTGACCTTAGTGCATTGTTTCGCGACCCCTTGCTGAGTCTATCTCGGTTTCTCGGTTTTGAAACTTGTCCCTTCCCTTCACACGACATCAATCTTCCGAAGACGGATAACACTACAAAGCATCACGTTTTCACGACTTTCTTACTGACTACGCGAATCATGGTGAGTCGTCCATCATCCCACATCTATTTTTCACCTTTCAAAGGAACGGCGTGAGTCTGAAAGAGCAATATGTGGTTCTGTTCGCCACGTGTAGAATATGCCATCTTTGGTTAATACGGCATGAGGTCACATAAGATGCTAGGCTCACGATCGCTTCTAAAGCATTGTTATCATGACCCCTCGTTCTTCGTTCTTCAGGAAACGCAACGATACTGATAATGTTCCAAAAACTCAGCCGAGAGTACTCACACGTTCGCCCCCTTCCTCACCACAGGCCGAATACAAGTCTCGCCCAAGAGAACCGTATCCGATTCCTAGCAGTAATCCGGCGAGCCAGTACACCCTGCTGGAAAAGCTTGGGATAGGCAGCTTTGGGACGGTGTACAAGGCTATGCACAATGACACGAAACAAATAGTAGCTATCAAGCAAATAGGTAATGTCATTGTTCCCTTTTTTCCTTTGTCTGTTGCAGCGTACTGACGGCCTGCTCATTTCTGGTTCAGATTTGGAGGATTCAGACGATGATATATCGGAGATTCAGCAAGAGATCGCCAGCCTTGCGCAGTGCGACTCCGAATATGTAACGCGGTACTATGGCTCCTTTGTCGTCTCGTACAAGCTCTGGATCATCATGGAGTACCTTGCGGGTGGTTCTTGCCTCGATCTCCTGAAGCCTGGCATCTTTTCTGAGGCTCACATTGCCGTGATCTGCCGCGAACTCCTTCTAGGGCTGGATTATCTTCATACGGAAGGTACCATTCATCGCGACATCAAAGCAGCCAATGTTCTGCTCTCCTCGTCTGGGAAAGTGAAGCTTGCAGATTTTGGCGTTGCCGCACAGCTTACCAATACTCTAAGACATACATTTGTTGGGACACCATTCTGGATGGCGCCAGAGGTAATTCGCCAGGCAGGGTACGATGCGAAGGCAGATATGTGGAGTTTGGGTATCACTGCGATTGAGATGGCCAAAGGAGAGCCACCTTTGGCAGAGTATCACCCCATGCGCGTCCTGTTCCTCATTCCAAAGGCGAAGCCTCCTGTTTTGGAGGGACCTTTCTCGATTGCGTTCAAGGATTTCGTGGCGCAGTGTCTTACCAAGGATCCCAATGCTGTAAGTATGCATTGTCGCACTGTTATGCGAAGGCTTACACATATGTTTAGCGGCCAACCGCTAATGAACTCCTCCAACACCGGTTCATTCGGAGTGCACGCAAAACTTCCTATCTCACCGAGCTCATTGAGCGGTATCAGGACTATCGTACTCGGTCACCTCAAAAAGGCCACTTGTACCAGCCATCGGTAAGGAACAGCATGGCATGGGAAGCGAACGGAACCATTCGGAGCGACTGGAATTTTGATACGATCAAATCAACTTCAGCCATGGGAACGTTTCGTAGTATGGCAAGGGATCTAGTCATGCCCCCCGGTATGGAACAAGACGAGGATGAGAGTGGATCTGATTATGAGGAAGGTCATGCTTCGATTGACACTGGCGCCGCTACGAAGGGCAGCGATCCAATGGTTGGGGCGGCCGTCGGGATGAATTCTCAAGCGGCGCACTCAACGGTCATCATCAGACCACCGCATTCACCAGTGGCTGAGAAAGACCTTCCAGAGTTGTTAGCCTCTGGGGATAGCTCGTCAGGAGATACCCCTTCTGATAGCCCTGAGACTCCTCAGGGTGAATTCCCCTCCGACGATGTGGCACCTCTAGGCGCGCCTCCGGCCTACACCGGGTCAATACGCACCAACCGTCGTGCATCGTATGCTGCACGGAATGTGGTACATGGTGCGGGTACTGTGATGTGTGCTGCTGATCTTGGGACCGGAGTAGATACCATTCGGCCGGTGAAGAAAGTCGATACCGTGGGATCTTTGAGACTGTCAGCCGAATATGTTGGGAGTATGCGAAGAGAAGGAAACATGTCTTCACCACCTTCGCCGTCAACGCATAGACGGGCAACAAGCGAAGCCACCAAGGCAGGAAAGTCGATCGTTGATGATGTCGTTATTCCTATTTTGCGGAACGTATGCCATTTCCTTTGTAATATGATAATCAAAGCCACTCATTTTACCTGCCAGGCAATTCGGGATGACATGGATGCTAGGGAAATCGAGTCACTCAGCATGCTATCACGAGGCTTCGTCGAACTTAAGGAAGTCAATCCTGAGCTCGCATACAATGTCATCCTAGACATTCTTTCGGGCATTAACGAGTAAGTGTTTTTTTTCCTACTATTTCTGAGCAGACGCATGCTAAAACTGCCATTTAGGAATTCCGCTGTCCGGCAGCATGTCCAAACTTCACGCGGATTATTCCCGCACAAACGGGTCATCCGCAAGAGCGAAATGACCGCCAAAGGGCTCATCGTCACAGAAGTGCAAGAGGATGTATCAGGGCTTCCATCCACTCCCGGCACTTCGCACTCCGCTCATTCAGTTGCACCTTCACCGTCGCCTGTCAAGAGTGACGAATCGTCCCCAACACGCAAATCGCCCATCGCAGAGCTACTGTACATGCGATGGTTGGAAGGGTTAAAGATTAAATGGCCCAGTCTAATGTAAACCTCTGGTCTGTACCCCCCTTCCATTCCGCACCCCGCCATAGAACTCGCCGCCGCAACTTATCCCTTCCCGGTGATTTCTACTTTGCCATTGACATAGTCTGCAGACGCTTTCCATACTTTTTATCAGACGAATGACATTGAAGACAATTCTGCGCCGAAACCTCTCTGCCCTTCTGGTTGACCAGTCTTTGGCGTTTTAATGGTATTTATTCACTTGCTCCGGCTAGCTCTTTATTCGACGGGTTTCCTTTCACTTGCTATCATTACCACATTTTCATATTGACTTTTTTAAGTTATACACGTCCTTCTACCCATTCGCAAGTACTCCGGATCCCCTGACGACATCCTCACGATCTATCACCGTGTTACTACCCACAAATCTGTTCACACATTTCCACTGCTATTTCAAGCTATTACCTAGCTACCAATCAAACTACTGAAAATGCGTATGTACCTGAGGAAATGGAAGTGCAGGTGCATGCTAACGACCAACCTACATGTTTGGACTTATAAGATTATACTCCAGCGCAACAGTGGCTTTCTTTCTGTCCCAGATACCAGGGAGGTAGCCAGGGTAGCGGGCATTAATTGTGGCAGCTTTCGCAGCTTTTGGGAAGTATCATCGTCGGGGTTTTCTCAAATCAATACCCGTTCAGCAAGTATCTCCTACCTCATACACTTTCCTTGATGGTTTTCTCATGTGCTGTGGCCCTGCTATCATCGTAGTTAACTCATGTACATGCACAACGGCCAACACGGTCTACTGGGAATGCACGGACAAGGCGCCAGCGATGCACCTCAGCCTTCCCCCTATCCTCCTAGTCTGGGCCATCCTTGCCTCCCTTACCTCTACAGCTGCCCTGTCCCGTACGCCTTGCGAGGTGTGACTTCGGCTTCTGTCAACGGTCTGCGGCTAGTGATACTTGTATTATCTGGACATTCCAATCCACTTGGCACCCTTTAGTGAACCCAACAAGAGCATGTGTAAATATGCTATAAATGAATGCACCTTCTTTGAACTTCGCTCTTGTAACAATGTATCCATGTCGTCGCCAATCGTAGCTGTAGTGTAGTAATATCTCGAAACCACAGCTGTTCCCGTGAATTCTAATGCTAGGATGAGGGCAGTGTTGTGTATGTAAACGAAGAATAGGAAGTGTCCCAGTGGATGTTAGGGGATGCAAATCGTGGTGTACAACCTGAAATAGGCAATGTCCTGTCCTGTCGTCGTAATGATAATTGAAAATATGCCCCAGTCCCAAAACGTACAGATAAACAGTAAAATGTCATAGTCTGCGGGGAGAGACTCTTTAGTGTCCACAGCCAGGTCATAGGTCATGTCAATGTTGAGAATGCCGCCATCAAGAATCCGCCTAGCAGTGCCGATATCGTCCAGGACAAGTTGTCACGGTTCCAGATTGCCACGGCTCCATTCGGGGTACTGGGGCTGGGGCTAGTGCTTGAGGTAGCAACAACACTGGTTGATATCTGGGAGCTATGGAAGTACCAGCTAAGCACAAGGGTAACAGCAGGAGATAGAAAGACACGAACCTTGTAGAACTCGATGTTGTGGTGGTCGACGAATTGGAGACAAGTAAGATACCTTCAGGGGTGACAGGAGAGAAAGAGCTGTTGGCATTCTGGTATGAGGCATTGCCCGCGAGTTCAACCACGGAAACAGTTTTCCATCCAGCCGATTTCATTAATGGGTAGGCGGTCATGTATGCCTGGACAGACACATCTGTGAGCTCATGTTCGAGGACAATGAGACCCGGGGTTTTGGGGCCTGTGAAAAGAGACTTGCGTTAGAGACGGGGAGATCGATGTTATATAAATGAAAACTTGCCCGTTAGCCATTGATTCATCGAAGCGTTGATCGCTGCCAGGGTTGTGCCTCCCGTAGTCAGACTCCAGTCTGCGGTGCTGAATGACAATCACACTCAATAACATTGATCCTGCGATGGATGAGACTAAGACGTACTCCTGATTCCAGAGAATCGTCTTCAAACCAAAGACCTCTCTTGCGATGGCCCTAACCCTGTTGTCCGAATCGCCATATGGGGGTCTCCAATATTTGGGAACCCTTCCCCCAGTAGAGTTGTGGATTAATTGCATCGACCAACCGAACTAGTACATGGTATTAGGTTACATATTTGAATGGGGCTTAGATTTACCTCTCCAAGTACTTGAAGATTGTTAAGAGTGGTCATGTAGGGGTGAGTCCAAGTGTGTACGGCGATATCGTTTCCCGAGTCAAAAGCCAATTGGAACTGAGTGGGGTAATATATAATATTGATGCCAATCATGAAATGGGTAGCTGTTTCGTTATTCTGGTTCAAAAACTGGATGAGATTGGTGGTAGCCTGGGAAAAAGGCTTTAGACAGGAAGGATGAATGAGAAGATTGAACCCACAGGTTGTGGTCCGTCATCAAAACCTGTACCAAAATAGCCTGTAGGCGCGTCCCAAAGATCCGTTGGATCCCTGCACTTGTAAGTAGAGGAGCAGACATTTGGATCATTTGGATTTGTTCCCGCGGGATATACGGGGTTCACTCCCGGAGTGTTGGTGGACTGAGGAATATTGGGTATTTTACCAGCCGCGACAGCAGCGTTCAGAGCATCGACCCAAGCTGGAGGAAGCATTGCAACATTGGGTGTGGAGGCTGGGTACGAGCTAGACCATGCTGCATTGAATTGAAGGGGAAAAAGTCAGAAAGGCGGGTTATTTTAAGGACCGAAGATATTGAGGCCACAAACCTGGAGAACCTACTGGAGCATAGTCGGTGCCATCACCGACAGCACGCTTGAACAGAGTGTGAACAGGATGATCGCGGGAGTGATACCAGTTGCCAGGTAATCGTTTATTGACGTGGTGGGCGTGGTCATGAGTGTCATCACGGGAAGGTATTGAAGCCGCCAAAGTTAAGGGGACAGAAAGGAGGAGGAAGGGGAACAACATGGAGGGCGGAAAAGGAATCTGGAGGAGGCAAGAACAAGGGTGAGGAGTTGCCCTGGGAGTTGCCCTGGTGAATGTTGGGCGTCAGCTGTAGTAACAACACTCCAAGGGAACTTGAAGGATTGGCGTGGGGGCTGTGGCTGCCGTTTATTCTACATGTCGCGATCTATTAGTCCCCTAACAAAGTTGCCTTTTTGGGAATCATTCATTTAACCATGTGCTTCTTTCCGAGAATACTCCCACGCCTTGCCAGCCGAGCCGTTGATGGCTCGGAATACACTGTGGTTACCATCTGATATGTTTGCTTGTCTCGTTCTTGACTGCCAAATTAATCAATATTACTTCCAGATCATGTAACTCTTTCGAACCTAGTATACGGGTTATGCTATCCTTATCGTTGACGACATCAGATACTAGACTCGAGCTTGTCCTTAGCGGTACCATACGCGTCTTAAATCCGAGAACGCGGACGGAGGGGAAAAAAAGGATATGTGGTTCTTGCTCGTGTATATAACGGCTGTATCGAGATTAATCAGATACCCCCATTTGCAGTTATAAATTTCCGCTGTTCGAAATACATAAGTCTCCGTTAACCTCGAGATTTGAGCCTCGGCAAGCCATTAGGACGCTGTAGTTGGCGCTGGCGAAGGCGCCGCAGATCCTCCACCCCGATACGCATTCCGTAAAACCAAAACACCTCCTTTCAGCTGTGCAACTTCCTTCACCAAAGTCGTAAATTTCCCCTTCTTCGTTTCGTCCGTCAAATATGGTGTGAAATGCTGTATGCAGTCCCTCGTTGATGCATTCGGCGTATTCCTCAACCATTCGATTACCATTCTATCTTCCAGTTCTCCCGCTGGCACCACGTTCGTCGTCACACCAGCCCCATGCGCTTTCCGTTTCTTTGTCTTCGGAGGTGCAGCCGTACCAGTACCATTTGGTGATGTAGGTGAAACCGCGGCCAAATCATCGGTGGCCTTTCGTTTATTACTTGGCCTCTGTGACCCATTGGTCGAATTCTGAGCTATGGGACTGCCAGCCCTGCTCCCCGTACTGCCACCCACACCAGCAACGGGGCTTGTTGCTCGGCTGCCAACAGTTGGACTGGTCGCACGGCTGGCCAAAGGACTATTCCCGCGACTCGCGTTATTTGCCTTCACCTTGGGTGCTTTGGGACTTGTCGCCCGCTTAGCAACGATGGAATGTCCACCAAGTGCTGGAGTGGGAACGGGAGAGTTCGCTCGAGAGCCGGTCTTGGAACCATTTTGAGGACGAGCAGGGGCCGATTTTGGTGTCTGGGAACCGGATCGAGAATCAACTTGTTCAGGCTGTTGTTGGATAGCAGGTCCAGTGGGAGCTGCAGGAGGTTCTTCCTCTTCCTCTTCCTCCTCCTGAACACTAGGAAATAAGAAAGTGAAAGGGAATGAAAATAGCGGATACTTGCCGAGCTGGCATAAGGATTCTTCTCATCATCACTGTCGTATACATCGTTCCCCTCACGGTTACGAATTAGCTTCTTCATCGCTTCGCCTTGCTTTGTTAATTTGGCAGAATCTTCTTCGTCTGATTCGTCTACATAACCCTCCCGTTGTTTATTCGCGCTCTTGTACTCCCGCTTGAGTCTTTCCTGCATGAATATAACGGCATAAACAACAACTGAAAGAAAGAAAGAAAGAAAGAAATTATTAACCTCAATTTCTCTTGCTTCCTCGTCATTATCTTCCACATCCATCTTCTCCTCGTCATCAGCAAAATCTTCTTCATATACCATCTCATCCAAGTCCCCTTCACCCCCATATTCTTTGTCTCTCCGTCGCTTGGCATCTCTATCCTCATCGTCGTCACCGAACAAATTATTCCTGCCACTGTCCACTGCTTTCAATTTCCGTCCACCAGGGCCCAAGCTCCGTCCCGCATTATGTACCAGGGAACTGCCACCAGATAGTGCCCGGCCCTCCGACTCGGCTTTGAACATGGCTGCAGTGGCGGTTGAAGGACCCTTGCCATTGCGATTGTACAACCAAGTCTGAGGGTCTTTCTTCTGATTTTTGGAGTACTGTACGTCAAGTTGGTCAGTAAATAAATAGAATAGATACCCTCCCTCCACCTACCAGTGACTCCATGTTTGCTGTATCGGTAGGGAGGTCATGTTTAAGTTTCTTTTGAAACTTGTACCATCTGTGGGCAGGGACAAACTTGAAAATATCATTCGCCGCAGGCATGAAGAACGCGTGTGTTTCCGACTTGGAAATTTCCTCTAATTGCCCGACCCAGATTTCGCTCTGAGTGCCATCTTCCATGACCCAAGGATATCTTTCCTCTCTCCTCAACTGCCGTACCTCCTCGGGAACATAAAAGACCTGCCTCGTCTTCTTCTGGAATTTCTTCCTCCCATTCGCAGCCGCTCCCTTCCCTTTGGCATCTCGGCCAACGCCTCCAGAGGACCCATCCGTTGAGTGAATCGGCCGCCCCTCAGCATCCACCATGACCATTTTTCCATCCACACCAATGACTGGTTTTCCATCAGGTCCCAGCATTGGGCCCACAGCCTCTGGCGTGTTGTTGACCGCGGCTTCCTCCCGCCTCAGCTCCTTCCTGTTGAGCTTTATGGGCACCTGCCATGTTGAGATGTCTACGGATTTCCGCGAATCGAACTTCATTACGTCGTATTTCCAGCCATTGAGCGCAGAAGACATAAGCCTGAATTCTTGGAAAGGCCCCTCTGGGAGTTTCAGTTCGTCTTCGTCTTCGACCTCTGGAACGGATTTCGGGCGTGGGGTTGTAGAATCCTTGCGGGCAGACGGTGGGAGTGTTTCTGTCTTCGTACCTTTCCTAGGGTGGAAGAGCATAGACAATGAGGCTTTCGGGGCCATTATTACGCGCAAAGTGGCAAGAACGATTGAATACTGAATATAACAGACAGCAGACCCGGAATAACTTGAAGCAGGAAATTAGTGCCTGGGGTGATAAGAAAGACCGAGTAAAGGGAAGTTCCAAGTTAGAGTCACGGTAATACCAGAATGAAGTTTGAGTCACGACAGCAGTACGTTCATTTGAAGCTTGACAGTGGCACATGTGACTTACTTTTCCTCAGCTTGTGAGCTAGTGCTCTTCAGAATAGTAGTTTTGGCTGTTCTGGCTAGGATTGAGTCTAGACCAGTGAACTGGCCTGTTCCGAAAGGGACATGTTACACACCCCAAACTACGAAAAGTGAATTCCATTCGATCTCCAAGGCGCTCTCTGTGGAAACAATGACAGCGATATATACAGAACACCTGATGTGGAAACCGTCCAAAAAATCATCTGGCCAATATAAAACATCGTTCCCTATTGATACACATCGATATAGAAACCAGAGTCGATTCAAGTCGGAGGAGCCTCCGCTCTACTCATGTGCCCATTCTGCGCTGGCGGAGCGGAAGGACCCCCGCTCGGCGGGAATACGTTTTGGGACGAACTAGGTCGCGAAAGCGGCGGTGGGTGTTGCACGACTCCTGGGGGGGGTGGCGGGTATTGGCCAGGTGCAGGTGGTGGGCCCTGACCATATACTACAGCATGGGGAGGTGGACCAACTGGGAAAGGCGGAATGCCTCCTTGGCGAACGGTCTCCAGTTCGTGCCTCAACATATCAATCTCTCGTGCCATATCTTGATGGCTTTGCTTCAATTGGGCAACAAAGTCTATGGCTGAGGATCAAAAAATCAGAACATCAATTTAATACAGCGAGAAAAGTGGATTACCTTTACTGAGGATCTCCCATTTGCTAGCTTTCATGCCTCGATCGGCTGGCAGTTGATCTCGCAATTCATCAAACAAATCCTTCATCTCCTTCCGTCTCTTTCTCTCAGCAAGTTTATGCGATACTCGAAGCTCCGGGGAGCGAGAATAAGGAGTTGCGCTTGACTCCTTTGACAATTTGCCAGAACCAGTGGGAGAAGGGGCTGATGCAAGATCGTCCTGACCAGAGGAAGGTGCAGATTGATTTGGAGGTTCTGCACTGCGCATCTGACGCGATGGAGGACGCGACCGCGAACGTAAAACTCTAGTGGGACCAGTGGAGGAGGATGCGACGGTATCTGAAATAGATGTTCGTCGTTCTGGGGCAAAATTCATAGGTGGCATCATGCCAAGCGAAGCGTTAGGGTCGAATGTCCGAGGTAGACCAGATATATTTGCATCACCATCGTTCTGCATGCCAGTGGCTCCTTGGTGATCGGAAGGATGGGTATTGGCAGGCCACGCGAAAGTAGCGATGCCTGGTGGTGCCTTGACATGCTGCGAGTCTCCTCCGGGAAAGCCCGAACTGTAGACACCTACATTCGACACGTTGGGAAACATCGTTGTCGAGGAATCTCGTCTATCATTCATCCACCACTGCGGTGCCCCGCGAGAATCTACAGAATTTCGCCTGTCATTCAAACTCAACTGTGCTATTCTTTGGGTATCGATGGCTGAACCCCGTCTTTTTGGGGCTGGGGGCTCCGTGTCCATATCCATCCCGCTCGGAACACCAGGCCCAACCAACTGAGGGTCAATTTCTTCACCGACAGTGGGGAACACCCCTCGATCCGATGACATCTTTCGTTTTGTGCCATGAGGCACAGATGGTAGGTGTGATCCAGAAGGTTGTGCGTGCGGATCCTGACCAACTGCGATTGAATGCCTTCGCATGTTATAGTCAAACTGCTGTGGTTCACGCCGCGTAGGGTCAACCAAGAACTGCTGCTCAAGCCTTTGCTTGTCCACATCCATCTGATCCGTCTCGTTGGACTTTGCAGCTCCTGTGATCGAAAGAATGAAGTCGATAAGAGTATTTAGACTGATAGCATGACACACCTTGGACCCCAGGATGCTCTGGATATCCTGAAATATTACGCGATGTAAGTTCATGGGAACCGGGGGTCTCATCACGAGCTAACGCGGAAGAGCTACGGGTACTGTCGTGCTCCGTGGAAGGAGAGCGCAAGAGCCTTCGAATGTGTGCGTTGTCTGTAGCATTGGAAGTAGCGTCTCCGAAGACGTAGGGAGAAGACGGGCGTGGATCCGAAGAGTTGGTTTTCATGTTCGACTCTTGTGGGGCAGAGGAGGTGCCAGAAAGGGTTGAGGCAGTCGGTTCGGGTTGCCGAAATGTTTGCATGTTTTGCTTTGGAGTCGAATTGTGAGTGGCAGCATGAAGTGAGGGATCAGTGATAGAACCCCTGCGTTGGTTTTGTAGATATTCCAACGGAGCAAGGGGAGCTATTGAAGAATGTTTAGAATCAGTTTCCTTCGACGATGGGCCTTTGTTGGAAGACGATGAAGGCTTTAATTGACTGTGGTTGGCGGCGTCGGCGGCCGTTGAAGAATTGCCTGTATGGTCTGTCATAACAGACGAGCCTGACCTGTTCGGCGGCGAGAGGGAGGTCGTGGATGATGTAGAAAGTCAAGTTTATATGTAGCTTTCAAAGTTCTAACCCAACACCCGACCTAAAATGGGTTCACCGCCAGCAACGTGGAACTCCGACACGTGAACTTTCCAAATAAGGATAAATTACGATCCACAACAACATATATTCATTCAACATCCATACCGGGGTCAGTGGGTAGAACATCAGAATCCAGTGAATTGGCCCCAAGGGCAGTCATCCTCAACGCATTTCGCTCCTCGGTTGACAAAGTAATCGTTCGAACATAGCGTTGGCTATTTCTTGTCATCCTGCCCGACCTCCCGCCATTTAATAGCAGTTCTTGCGAGTCATCGATAGCCACTATGTGTCTGACATATGGTTCATAATCAACATGAACCGCAGGGCAGCAGGTGAACGGCGCCGAGAATGGTAGAACATTTCGAACCACCCCAATCATCTGAATTTGATAGTCCACGCGAGCCCGGAACAACGCACGCGTTCGAAACGCGTCTGTGGTCATGATCGACGTCGAACCTCGTGGAGTCTTGGCCTGGAGAGTTTCACGTGAAAATCGAATCGCAGTCGATGCGATGAGCTCGTCTCGATCATACAAGCCAAAGTGGACATCATTCCTGACTGAAGCCTTTGTGGCATTGAAAAGAATTGTGTGGCCTATTTCATCGTTGGCAGATGGTTCGTAGCTGTTTAATACAAGTGCCTGGGAAGACCGTATACAATGAGCCGTCTGTAATCTTGAGGAGGAGTGGGTATACTAACATCTGGAGTGTCCAACGGACTCCGTGTAAGATGGCTATCTGCAAAGGACATCAGATCTGCGTGGTACAATTCGGATCGATGTAGTGCACGAGTTTGTTCCTGCGGCTCAGGGCAAGATTCATCCTTGCTTGGCGTAGTCCTTATTCGCAAATCCCAATCTAAATCTTCGAAAGAATCCTGACGGCGATACAACCCGCGAAAAGACTCAGGTCGAGGGGTATGATTCTTGATGGGACCCCATAACTGAAGGCAATGAATGGCCCGACGAAGATCAGGTGTTGGCAAGCCTGCAGTCATGAGATTGGTTGGCATATCAGGAAAATCGATGGAATTGAGGTCATATGCAGACTCGTAAAGTCGGGCAATAGATTCCGGTTCCAAGACATGTCCTTCGGCGCAGCATAAACTTTGGAGATACGAGGTAGCAACAGGCGGCGGACATGGTTTAAATGTCAAAGTAGTTTGCAGGGGCAAATCGTCAATTGGTATCAAGGAAGGATCTATGTCAATAAGCGTTAGTTTTCGGCACATGGAGAGAATCGCAGCACTGTTAGCTACCGTTACATGTGCAGACCACTGGTCGTCTACAATTTCTGATAAATTTGCTAACGGCTGGCCAGAAACTCGTGTCTTCCTTGAACAGGATGTCGACTTCCTCCAACAAGATAACCGACTGGCGAACTACCGGTGTCATCTTGATCGGCTTTTGACGATCCCCTGATTTGGTGTCCAGAGCAGCAACGAATCCGAAATCACCGGATGAAGGAGGACCTTCCTCGACTAGAATGTCGGCAACTTTACCGTCAGCCCCAGTTTCCCCCCCACTGAGGATCTCTTTATCTTTACCCTTGCCTTTCCCAAGAAACGCCGTAAAAACACCCCTGTCTTTGGAACTAGTCTTCATCTCGCTACCTCGATGTTGCGTTTTCCGCACAAGGTGATTCCTACCCACCTCCCCAACCAAATGATCCAAGTTTGCACCATTCCGTTTCCCGATGCCAGGATATACCTCGAAGACCTCCCAGCCGAGTTCTTCTGCGCATGCATAAACGGCGGCAGTCTTACCGCAACCAGGCGGACCCGTCAGGAGAATTGTGTTTGTCAGACGATCGAATGTGTGTTCCGCGGGAGGTTTAGCAAGTGTAGGAAAAGTGTCGCTACTTGTGTCATCCCTACGGTAAAGGCGCGAACGTGTCATCTGCTGGAAATCCGCCTCGTGATCATCGTCGCTCTCGGTTTGCGACACTTCGTCTTCCGAATTCCCATCGCTGTTCACAATCCAGTTGTCCTCTTCGTCCTCAGAGTTCATCCTCTGCTTTTTTCTCCTTTTCTTCTTCTCCACAGCACGCACAATCCGTGGCCGCTTTGCGCTTTTCCCGTCTTCCTTGACTTTGGATTGCCCACACCCATTGGCCCGCAATTTACTATCCTGAGTGATTGCTGCTGGTGAGCTACTCTCGAACTGCAATTCAAGGGCACGTAGCCAGTCTCGAAGAAATAATGAGGTTTTCTCGTTACCGAGAACCTCCTGGGCACAAGTAGGACGCCATCTGTCAGTCCAAAGCTGTTGCGAAGAGGGCGAGGCGGCATCGGAGGAGTCCACCAGGCGCGCGACGGCGGGATGAAAATATTTATGTTCCTGTGGTATAGATTCTAGGTAGGTTTTCCTATCTGAAGGACCGGAGAAGGGAAGCAGGTGCAACAGTTTTCGTGACGATTGAGCGATGTCTTCGTTATGAATGGAGTTCGACGATGAGGACTGGGCGAGGGCATTTTCTGGGGTGCGTGCCCTCTGAACGTGGTCCCGCAGTCGGAATGATATCGGAGGAGAAGGAAACGAGCCCTGGGGACCTCGGACATGTTGGAAGTTCTGGTCTGGATACGGAACCTCTAATATTTTCGCGGCTTTCGATGAATTATTAGGAGGGGCAGGCGATTTTGTAACACGAGGAGTGAAAATAGAGTACGTCATTTTAGATAGGTTACGACGTGCGGCGGTAGGTTTCAGAGGAGAAGAATGTAGAACAATAGGATCGCGACGAGTGCCTGCATCGGCAGAAGTGATCGAGGACTGGGATGGGCTCGCCTCGGAGGAAGGGTTGGAAGTAGACGGTGGGATTGATTTCGGCACGTCAGTGGCAGTAGGTTCGTCGTTTACAATTTCGATTATTTCGTCAATTGGGGATATTGGTTGTGCAGGGACGCTGTTCGGTTGTGAGACTGGTTGGTTTTCAAATAAAGGATGGGGTTGTTTGACTAGTGGCGTAGCTTTGAATATTACCTGGAAGGAGAAACGATGAAAAACGCTCACAACGATCGTGTTGTCCGTTGTTAGCATAGATATCCAGGGTCACTTTCGAAGACGATGCTTGCGGCAAACCAATGGAAGAATCTGAGTCCCCGTCAATTCGAGGATGCTCTGTGCGACGTTGCAGGTCCTTTGTTTCCTTCGGTGGGTCTAGTCTTCTTGGAAAAAGATCGAATAGAGTTTTCTGACCCGAAACCAACTGTATGCAGGCGGAATCCAGCAATGGAGACGCGGGTAAACGGCGACGAAGACTGACCTGCTTAGCCTTGGAGGAAGATCGTTTCTTTTTCTCGACCATGTCAATCACACGCCGGTTCCGGGTCTTCTCGGAAGCGCTTGAAGCTTGACTCGGAAAGCTTGAACAGTCACAAGAATGCGAAACTCAACTTGAACTTCAGGTTCAAGCCTTCCGATCGGGAGTCGTCGCCAGTGACGACGCGTCACGGTCGCGTGACCGTAACGTGTCATGGTTTGAATATGCCTGGCATCATTTCAGTTACTACAACTTACACAATCTGAATCCCTCGATATGCAGAATGCAACTAATCCTCATGCAGCGTCATTAAGATGGTTTTCGAACGAATATTACGGTAGTACTTATTTGAATCGTTGCCCTTCTGTCTCTGATTCTTAAACAGATTTAAATGGGACTCACTACGAAGTCTTAGAATCTCCTCCAACAGCTCTGCAATTTTCGAGACTGGCACATATATCTAGACCTGTCTTGATAAAAGGTATTGCGATTTACTGACGTTCAAATACATTCTGACTGACACAGAATCCAGGTTTTAAAGTCCCTGCCGCGACTGAATGGACAAATGAATATCTTGTTGAAAGAATGGCCGCACGAAATATATCTGTCGCAGTTACCCCCAATGGGTTAGCATCTCGGCATATTCCTCGATCCACTCCACTGGACCTGAACATACTGTATCGACAGCCGTGCAGATGCTATTACGCCCGGTCCTAATGGAATGCTGTACTTTACGGAACCTCATGTCCAGCCAATGACGATGGCTAGTTTCCTCTACTGCCTTGCCACAGGTTAGGTGCGACCATATCGCTATTCAACGTTTGTCGAATCTTTGTAATGGGAACTGCTTACACACGCAAATGTTCAGGAAAGGCTGATGGAAATCCAGAAGTACACTACCTTCAATCGCAGAACGGGAATATATATTCCAGCAGTTTTTTTGAAGATGTCCCCGCTCACGACGTTTCGGAGTTTGAGCCATTAAGATTGGACGTTCCGAATGAAATTCCTTGGTGCAGTGAAGCATTCGGTGAATACCTTTGAGTGTCAAACTACTATTAGTCTGACTGTTCACTTCCACAGATAGATTACCCGATGCCGTGAATTTATGGATTGGGGACAGCAGGAGTGTTACCAGCACGCACAGCGGCAAGTACATGATGCCTCGAAGAATGCGCTTTCCCTGACGATACATAGATCCATATGAGAATATTTATACTGTAGTTCGCGGGGCGAAGCATTTTACGCTCTTATCTCCAACTGAAGGATGGTGTCTGAAAGGTTGGTTCTTCTCCAACCCCGCCCAGTCCAGATACTTATCCAGCTGCCATCTTAGAACGCAAGTATCCCAAAGCGACTTACATCCGTTCATCTTCAACCTCCGCTTTAACACTTTCACCTGCGCCTTCCTCCGTCCCTTCCATCCGCTGGTCGTCCATCGCCGATCCCCACCTTCCGGACGTCCTCCCACCACAAGCACATCCTATCCATATCACCGTCCACGCCGGAGAAACTTTATATCTCCCCGCGGGATGGTGGCACCATGTACAACAGTCTGGAGATGTTACAATTGCGTTGAATTGGTGGTATGATGTAGAGCTGCGCGGTATGTCTTGGGTATCGCTTAGTTTCTTGAGGGGCGTTGGAGATGTTCCTTCCGGGAATGATGAAGAGTCAGAATAACCAAGGCGTTAATTGATAGTTATATTGTAAATAACAGAACAGGGTATATGCAGTGTAACAATTGCCAAGTCGTCATCATAGTCTCCGCCAACTGAACCCAAAACCGGCTCGTCACGTCACGCTAACCTTCATTTGCCTTTCCGAGTCCAACCTAAACCAACTCCGGATTCTAAAGTTATGGGCAAAGACAAATCCGAAAAGAAAAACAAGAAAAAGGACGCTAAGGAGGTCGTGGGGGCTCCTGCAGAAGCCGAGGACGTGGAGATGGTTGACGGCGATGATGTCGAAGTAGGTGGTCGACTCAACCGACCTGTGCGTGTTTAACTTGTCTCCATCTTCAGCCAAGAAAAAAGGCAAGGAAAGAGAAAGAAGAAATCATAATACCACTGGAAGATTTATCTCCTCTGGCACATCCACTAGCCCAGAAAAAGCTTTTGAAAAAGTTGCACAAGACTATTAAAAAAGGTACGCAATTACTATAGTCTGTCCATCATGGTATGCTGCTAACTGTGCTGCAGCTTCCAAAGCACGTCAAGTGAAACGAGGAGTCAAAGAAGTAGTGAAAGGAATACGGAAAGGCGAAAAAGGGTATGCAAAACCCTCTTGCAATTTACGCACACCTGATCCATGTAACATCGACAGACTTCTAGTTCTGGCCGCAGATATCAACCCTATCGACATCATATCCCATCTCCCTGTTCTAAGCGAGGAGGCTCAGATTCCATATGTTTTCGTTTCTTCTAAGGAGGAACTTGGTCACGCTAGCTCGACCAAACGGCCCACAAGCTGTATAATGGTGTGCCCTGACCAGAAGCGAAAAACAAAACGGAAGGAAGGAGAGGAGGACAAGGAGGACGATTATCGGGAACTTTATAACGAATGTTTTGGAGAAGTAGAAAAGTTGGACGCCAGGGTTGTATTTTAGCAGCTAGCTTGCTCGAGCTCACAATCTCCCATCCTGCTGCAGTATACTACATATATATTATTAATTCCAGAGTGCGTTGAAATATCAACTATGTGAGCTCGATGTTGTCAAGCCAATTCTGAGTAATTCGGGAATTGGTGAGCTGGCATGGATGATCATGATGTAGAACTTCGCACGATCATCCTGGCGGCACACACTGGTGGCATCATCCTCCCCTAATACTTCACCTCCTACCATGCCTGCACCCAAGACAAAATCCGCCCCCAACTCCAGTGGAGGCTCTGCAAAAGGAAAGGCTCCATCCACTACCACTAATGGAACAACCACGCCTATTCCTCAAACAGAAAAACCGGAAATGTTGGAGCAGACCCCGGTGCTGGTTGTGACTGGAAAGCCGGACAAAAATGTATACGACGCTGAGCAGGATAAGATAAAGACGGAGATTGATTCCCTTCAGGTCAAACTGGTAAAGCGTTCTGTACTGTGTTTCGACACCTGTGTTCACACGTCCCATCAGTCGTCTTTACGAGACAAGATTTCTCTCGCAACCAAGTCTGGTCCTGGAAATGACCGACGGAACACGCTTCGCGCTGAATTGGACAGCATCCGTGAACAGCAATCCAATATTAAGGCTTCGAGAGGTAAAATTATAGATCAAGTAAAAGCCATTCAAGACGGCATTCAAAAGAAGGTATGAATGACATGTTACTCTGTCTTGTAATATATTTACCAAGGCCTCCTCTCAGATTAAAGA
>Ga0210387_10000230_pt1 | contig 40897 bp, 37 predicted proteins | sample IncBWC7OmetaG_FD_160108 | JGI IMG/M metagenome (GOLD analysis project Ga0210387, IMG submission 160108) | Forest soil microbial communities from Barre Woods Harvard Forest LTER site, Petersham, Massachusetts, United States - Inc-BW-C-7-O ... | reverse complement strand
CTCAACGGTTCTTCGGTCCAACGGTCGGCGGTTTAAGCCACGATACTCAGCCGGGCTGTCCGGATTCCAAATCATAGAGCATACGCCAAATGCGGTCGAGTTCGCCGCGCTCCACGACTTGCAACGGTGTCGATCCGTCAAAGGCTGAATTTGGCTGTTTTAACCAGCGGCCCACTTGAGCCGGCTCCATCACGCGCGAGAGGCCATCAAGCAAACGGTCCATTTCCACCAAGGCCTTTTCCTGCTTCACCGATGGTGCCTCGCCCTGGCTCCACTTTGCGACAGACCGGGGCGAGAATCCGGTAAATCTCACCAGAAAGGGTTGAGGAAGGTGAAACGTATCGCGGTAGTGCCGAAGCAAGCCGGGATAATCTCGCGCGCCGCGGTGCACGAAACGGAATGAACCGCCCACGCGCTCCTTTTTGGCGGACTTCTTGGCTTTGATCGCGGTACTCATAATCGTGCCTGCAATAAAACCTGCACTTTTGCAGGTGTCAAGCTCTTACCCTCACGCCAAGACGCACGAGCTTGTCCCCTTCCACGACATCCATCCGGTCATCCCGATGCGCCTTTGGAAAGACCACGACATTTACGCCCTGCCGAACTACCGCCGATTTCGCCAGAAGACCGCTGGCGCCGACCGCGGCAGCAGCTCGTCCCAATGCTTGCGACAAACTTTCCTGTCCCGCTTCCAGCAGCTTTCGCCAATCCTCCCCGGCCAGTTCGTTTAAAGTGACGCCCAACGACCGGCGAATTCCTGCGGAAGTAAGATCAAGCACGCCGACCAATTGAGCTTCTATCGCCACCACCAAGCGCGGGGTTTTCGTCACCAAGCCATAATAGCGATCATTGGCTTTGCTTTCCTCGAGAGCGGTAACGTCATTCGTGCTGCCGTACACCGCCGCAATGCCGAGCCGATTCCAACGGCCGCCTCGTTTGTAGGCGCCTTCGCCGCCGAGCACATGCTTGGGCATCGGAAAATCAATGGTCTGAAAGCGAAAAAACATTCCGGCCCAAGGTTTCAGCCACTCGGGATGAGCTGCGACGATATCACGAAGTTCCGCGAATCTCGGATTGGATTGAATGCGATCAAATTTCATTTCTCCACCGACGCGTTTGTTGTGAAATGGAGTCAGACCCGTGACATGTCACCTCGCAGCCGCTTCCTCCAATTTCGGCGGCGACAGCGTCTTCAGCTCTTCGACGATGGTTTCCAGTGTGCTCACAGACAATGACCCTGCGAATTTTTATGCGTTCGGCAACCGCGAACAGGCTTGATGGAGATAGCCTTGACGTGCTGTTTGCGATTGCGACGCTCTTCGAAACGCGACCCGGAGTAAGGGGTCAACTGTCAGTGAAACTGTCAGTAAAAGTAGTGAAGGAGTTAGACGAAGTTCTGGCGGAGTTAAGGTGGATTGTGCTTGAGAAAAAAAGGGTCCGAAATATTTTCACTCTAGCCGAATTTTCTGGTTTGTCCGATTCCGGCCCGCGCCTCCAATTTTTTCGCATGGCGAAAAATTGTGGTGAGCGCAGTCGAACCACACAATCAAGCGACTTTGGGACTCCAAAAGAAAAGCGTCCTCTGTAGCCCTGAGCCTGCCGAAGGGCCGAAGGAGGACCAAAGACGCCTAACTGAAGCCTTCGCGAAGGAAGAGCCAAAACAACATTTTCATTTTTATTCTCCTTGTGCGGCGCGAATCGGAGGGCCGTTTCCCCGGCGTGCCCGACATTCTCGCACCGGCGAGATGCCACTCACACTGGACCCAAAAATAGAAATCCTGCCACCGCCGGCAATGGAGCCCTTCTACCCAAAATTGGGTAGCGGACTTTTGAAGGGAAGCTCGGTTTACCGCGGCTTACACGGATAGTCGCGGAGAATTCTACCGCGTGGGTTCTCCCGGCGGCGGAGACGGAAGTCCGAAGGGTACGGAATAGCAGTCAAAGACTTTTTTTGTCTTCGGAACGAACCCGTCAATCACGACGGTAATTTTGTCCCCTGGCTCGTATTCCACGCCACTGGCTATAACCGAAGCCGATTCGCCAGGCATTAAGGACACTCCCCCTTTGTACAGTCTCCTCGCGCGACCCAGGATAGTCTTCGTCCATGGGGTGGTCGCAATAAAATAGCCGATATTCGCAGTGGCTACTGCCACGTCCTGATTCGAAACATTTTTTACTGTGACCGGAATGCTCAAACTTCCACCGCTAAAAGAGATTTTCGCCAAATCAGGTGTGATCGATAGATAGGTTTGCGTACCCAGATCATACTGGGGAAGCACCATCAATGCATGCGGGAGCAAAAATGGATCAGAGACCAATCTAACAATCTTACAGGTTTCTTTTAGGTAGCCGTGCACTGTGGCAAATACTTTCGCTCCGTCTGCAACAGCCAATGCGTCGATGACACAGCGGCTGCATAAACCCGAGGCGGTTTCACCCGGTTTTAAGTCACAATCCAAATAAAAGCCGTGGCCCCCTGCACCACCTCTTTCCCAGATCCGCGTAATCTGTCCCGCGCGGCTCATCATGTCCAAGCTGTCAATTTCGCGTTCTGTAGGAAAATAAATCTTAACTTCCACGTTAGAATTGTTTTTGAGAATAAAAGGAATCTTTGCCTGTTCCCCATACAGGTCGGCCTTGGCCAAGTCGGGTATCAGAACGACGTTTTTCTGGATAATGCCAAAATCGTCGAGCCCGGCGCGAATCGCCGCGCGAACTTTTTCACTGCGAAATGGCACCTCCGGTTTTAGCGCGGCCCCCCAGATTTGCGGTTCCAGACTGCCAAGGGCAAGTTCCCGTCCGGCGCCAAAGCCGCGTCCAGCAGCAGTTCGATGCTGCTCAACCCACCGGCCTCAGCCATGCCTCTGGCCACTCGGTACAACATTCTTTGATCATGATCGTTGTCAGGGCTGAACCACTGGTTTTCCAAAAGCGGAGTGAACTTTTCTCCCGCCTGGCCCAGTTCGCCGATCGCGTTCACGACATCGTAATGCATGTTCGGGTCAGACCGCGTGGTAGCGGCAAGTTCTAGCAGAATAGCAGCCGTTTCCTCCCGCTGCGCCCGGCCGAGCGCGGCGATCAACGAGTCCCGCTCGACCTCGGGAGTGTCCTTGTTAGTGATCGCAGCCTTGAGTTGTTCCAAGAAAGCCTGATCAGGTGGCCGTTTTTTCATCGCTTCAGGTAGCGCAACCAAAAAGATATCGCTGGTCTTTCTTTCATCGTGTTCGAGGCGGTCGGCATCGATCCCGGCCTGGAGAATGGTGGGAAAGGGTTGCTTCTCCAGCTGCGTCCGAAAGTCCTGTATTTCTGATTCCGCCATTTTCTCAAATTTTCGCCCCGTCGCAGCCGACGCCCCTGAGGCGTTTATTTGAGAACTGCTTTCAGCGCGCGCCTGGGCCGGCGACGGCGCCACGCCCCCGGCAGTCGACGAGAAAACTGTATCGGCCCGCACCAAACAAGCCGTGGACAACAGAATGGAAATGGAAAAAAGCCGGATGATTTCCATGAGTTTTACTGCAAATCGCGCCCGTTTGTAAATGTTATGTGGGCGGGAAGCTACGCCGCGAATGTGACTCTAGGGCAAGCCCAGGGGACATGCCGTGAAAAATGGAAAACAAAACGCCGAACAGACGACTAAGCCGCGGTCTTTTGACGCCGGGCAGTCGGGTGCTTCTTTTTGAAGCGCCGGATCGCTGCAAGGTCCGCCTTGGTGGGCTTGCGCAGGGGCCAGTAGCCGGACTCAAACGGATTTTCCACGATCGTGTTATAACGTCTCCCTCCGGAAGGGTAACGCCGCTTTATTTCGGCCATTGTCGCGGTGAGCTTCTTCAGTTCAGTTGTCATTCGCTCAACTCCAGTCCTGCACGGTCAATCCTGGCACGTGCACAAAGTGTGCGTCGCGCGTGGCCACGGGCCAGCCTCGTTCGACCGCGAGCGCCGCAATCCACAGGTCATTTTCTGGAATGGGCGTGCCGGCTCGACTCAGCGCGGCACGCAACCGTGCGTAATGCCGCGCCGTTTGATTGGTGAGAGTTAGCACCACCACGGCGGACAAAAATGCGTCCACGGCGGCGCGCTGCGCTCCGGCGTTGCTTGCCAATTCCACGCCAAGCTCCAACTCGCCCAGCGCAATCACCGGTAACCAGAGCCGTTCAACCTGGTCGAGTTTGGCCTCGACTCCGGGCACGCCGCGCAACGCAGCGATCACGACCGAAGTGTCCAGCACCAAGTCACCAGTCACGCGGATCGACCCTTTCGCAATTCTCCTCGATTATCCGCTCCAATTCCAAGCCGTCCGCTTCGCTCAGGATCGAGGCGCTGCGCCGCAGGGCCGCCAGCCGCTCGGAGTGGGACTTCTCGCGCAAGCCATGGATCAACGCAGCCGCTTCCTCCAATTTCGGCGGCGACAGCGTCTTCAGCTCCTCAACGATAATTTCCAGTGTGCTCACAACAGTGACTCTGCGGCTTTTTCTGCGTTTGGCAACCGCGAACAGGCTTGCCGGGGAGAGCATTGGCGTGTTGTTTGCGGTCTCGACGCTCTCCGAAGCGCGATCCGGAGAAGGGGCCAACTGTCAGTGAAACTGTCAGTAAAAGTAGTGAAGGAGTTAGACGAAGTTCTGGCGGAGTTAAGGTGGATTCTGCTTGAGTAAGAAACGGTCCAAATTATTTTCACTCTAGCCGAATTTTTCTGGTTTGTCCGATTCCGGCCCGCGCCTCCACGTTTCCGAATCGGAAACGTGCCACGGCGTAGTCCGAAGGACGAAGCCGGGCTCCCGCCTTCGCTGAAGCTACGGCGAGGCAAGACGGCTTGGCGGGCCAGTCAGATTGGGCGAAGGCTGCCACGCCGAAGTGAAACGTAGGCGGGCAGTCGAACCATACCATCAATCGGATTTTGAAATCCAAAAGGAAAGTGTCCTCCGAAGCCCTGAGCCGTTTCGACGAGCCCTTTCGGCAAGCTCAGGGTCCAAAGCATTGTCGAGGGACTCAAGGCCCAGAGCCAGTCGAGGGGCCTGCCGAAGGGGCGAAGGAGGACAAACACCGTGGCCAGTGAGACGAGATCGCGGCTGTGGCGAGATGTCGCACCGACTGGTCCGCCATAGCTCTAAGAGCGACGGCGGTAGCCTTGCCTGCCTTTCATAGCTTATGCGAAGCAGGGGGCGAAGGCGGACGTAAACCCGAATGCGTCAACCGCCAGTAAGGTCATGAGAAGGCATGTTGTGTGCTGTATCTGGCCCAGGCCGTGCGAACCGCGACCTGCAGATGAACCTCTTCCCAACCCAAAATTCCCGCATCTATAGCCGATTGCGGCGGTTTGGGCCGGTGGGCACAGCCGTGGTGGCCACCGCCCTTTCGTTCGTCCTTTTTTTTATCATTCGGCAGTGGGAGAGACGCGATTTGCAGGCGGAGTTGCAGGCGATCGCCGAGCAGCGGCTTGAGCTCCTGCGCGAATCGCTGGGCGATTCGCTGGAAAGCCTGCATTCGCTCGGTTCGTTTTATGAAACCGGCCTGCCCATCGACCGCGAACACTTCCGCCGGTTTGTCGCCGGGGCGCTCGCCCGCCGCCGGGAAATCCAGGCCTTTTCCTGGACACCCAAAGTACCCGCCAACGAACGTCAGTCCTATGAAGCCGCCGCCCGGGCCGAGGGGTTTCCCGATTTTCAGTTTACCAAACGAGACCCGGCGACAGGCCTCATGGTGCCGGCGCAAACCCAGGCAGAATTTTATTATCCCGTTTACTATATCGAGCCGCTTGACCGTAACCGCCCCGCCTTTGGCTTCGACCTCAATGCTCGCATCGAAACCCTCGGGCTGGCCCGCGACCAGGCCCGCGCGGTCGCCACGCCGCTGATCCGGCTGATGCAGGAAAAAAGCAATGAACCCGGTTTTATCGTTTACCTGCCGCTCTACCACGGGCCGCCGCCAGCCACCGTCGAAGCGCGCCGCGCGGCCAACACGGGTTTTGTCGCCACCGTTTTTCGCCTGGCCGACCTCGTCGACCCCACGCTGGCCCGCCTGCCCGGCGTGCAGGTTGTCCTGCGAGATTCCAGCCAAACGTCAGCCTACAATACGTATGCCTTGCCCGCCGCCGATAATTCCCCGGCCTGGCACAATTTTGCCGCCTACACGCTGACGCTTCCCGTGGCCGGTCGCGAATGGCAGATCACCTTCACGCCCACGACGGCTTTCCTGGCCTGGCACCGCCCGTGGCAATCGTGGGCCGTGCTCTTCGGTGGCTTGCTCGCCACCGGCCTGCTCGCGAGCTACCTGCTGGCCGATTTGCGCCGCGATGCCGCGATCGCCTGCGCCAATGACGCCCTGCAGGCCGAGGTGATCGAGCGCAAGCGCGCGGAAGAAGCCGCGGCTGCCGCGAGCCGCGCCAAGACCGATTTTCTCACCAGTCTCAGCCACGAAATCCGCACGCCCCTCAACTCCATCCTCGGCTACACGCAGATCCTCGAGCGTGACCCCGACCTGCCCCGTCGCCAGCGCGATGCCGTCGGCGCCCTCGCCAACAGCGGCCACCACCTGCTGGGCCTGCTCAATTCCATCCTCGACCTTTCTAAAATCGAGGCCGGCCGCATGGAAATACAGCGCAATGTCTTCGATTTGCCCGCGCTGGTGCACAGCCTCGCCGAGATGTTCAAGCCCCGCTGCGCGGAAAAACGCCTGCCCCTGCGCGTCGTCTGCCCCGACGCCGGACAGCGCCCGGTCTTCGGCGACGAGGGCAAGCTCCGCCAGATCCTCATCAACCTCATCGGCAATGCGATCAAGTTCACCCCGCGCGGCGAAGTTTTCATCGGCGTGCGCCCGGCCAGCGGCAACCAGTGGCTTTTTGAGGTGATCGACACCGGCATCGGCTTCTCCGATGAAGAACGCGACAGCCTTTTCACGCCCTTTAACCAGACAGCAGCCGGCCGGCGCTCGGGCGGCACCGGCCTCGGCCTTGCCATCGCCCGCCGCCATGTCGAGTTAATGGGCGGCAAACTGGACGTGCAATCGGAGCCGGGCACGGGCACGCGTTTCTTTTTCACCCTGCCATTGCCGGCCGCATCGGCCCTGCCCGCCAGCCTGGGGGCAACGCCGCTGCCCCGTTTCCAAGCCGGCGTCACGGTGCGTGCGCTGGTCGTCGACGACAACCGCGACAACCGCCACATCCTGGCACGCCTGCTGGCCGACATTGGCTGCGTCGTGGCGGAGGCCGGCGACGCGACCCGCGCCCGCGACATCGCCCGCCAGGCACCGCCCGATATCCTTTTCATCGACGTGCTGCTGGGCGACACCACCGGCCCCGAACTGCTCACGGCTTTGCGCGCCGATGGCCTGCCCGCCTCAACGCCGGTGCTTTTCCACACCGCCGTCCTCCTGGAGCGCACCCAGCGCGACGCGCTCTGTGCCGGCGGAGCCGACCTGCTCACCAAGCCGTTTCGCGTCGATGACCTTTGCGCATGCCTGCGCCGTTTGCCAGGCATCCGTTTCGAGGAACCAGCCATTGCCGCCGCCGCCGTGGAAACGCCCCTGCCCAACCTCGACCTGGTGGTTCTGCCCGAGGATCTTTGCGCCCGCATGACCGTTGCCGCCGAGCTGCACAGCACCACCGTGCTCAAAGCCTGCCTCGAGGAATTGCGGCAGCTCGGCGGCCCGGCCGAGGCGCTGGCCGATCATCTGAGACAATTGCTGCGCGCCTACGACCTCGGCGCCATCGCCCTTCTTTTAAGCCGCCTGCGCGTGCAACACGCCGAATCGCCCATAACATGAGCCTTTCATCCGAATCGATCCTCGTCGTGGATGACCAGCCATCAAATTTGGCGGTACTGGGCGACCTGCTCGAGCCCGCGGGTTATCACCTGCTCTCCGCCACCAACGGCGAGGATGCGGTGCGCATCGCGGCCAAGGCCCGCCCCGCGCTCATCCTGCTCGACATCATGATGCCCGGCATCGACGGCTTGGAAACCTGCCGCCAGCTCCAATCCACGGCCGCCACCCGGGAAATCCCTGTCATCTTCATCACCGGGCGAGCCGAGCTGGCCGCACGCGTGGAAGGTTTTCGCCACGGCGGGATCGACTACATCATGAAGCCGTTCGAGGCGGACGAAGTCCTGGCGCGCATTCGCACCCACCTCGGCCTCGCCCGCGCCCGGCGCGAACTCGCGGAAAAAAATTCCGCGCTCGCGGCCAGCCTGGCCGAGTTGCGCACCGAGGTCGCCCGGCGCGAGGCCGCCGAGGAGGCCCGCCGCGAAGCGGACGAACGCCTTTCCGTGCTCTCCGCCCGCGAGGCCCGGCGGTGGAATGTCGCCGGCCTGGTCGGCCGCAGCCGTGCGCTCACGGCATTGCTGCGCGAAGTGGAGCGCCTGCAGGCCTACGGCCGCGTGGGCGTGCTGCTCGCCGGCGAGAGCGGCACCGGCAAGGAACTCGTCGCGCGCGCGCTGCATACCGGCAGCCCGCGCGCCGCCGGTCCGTTCATCCCGGTCAACTGCGTGGCCGTGCCGGGTGAACTCATGGAGTCGATGTTCTTCGGCCACGTGCGCGGCGCGTTCACCGGCGCCACCGCCGACCGCAAGGGCTTCTTCGAACTCGCCAGCGGCGGCACGCTCTTCCTCGACGAAATCGGCGACATGCCCGCCGCGCTCCAGGCCAAGCTGCTCCGCGTGCTCGAGGACGGCCGCGTGACCCCGGTCGGCTCCAGCACCGAGAAGCAGGTCGATGTGCGGGTGGTCGCCGCCACCAACGCCAACATCGAGGCCCGGATCGCCGCCGGCACCTTCCGGCAGGACCTTTACTTCCGCCTCGCCCGCACCACTGTATTTGTTCCGCCACTACGCGAGCGCCGCGAGGACATCCCGCTGCTCGCGGCGCATTTCATCGGGCACTTTTCCGCCGAGATGGGTTTGGCCGCGCCGCCGATCACCGCGGCTGCGCTCGCGCTGCTCGCCGGCCACGGCTTTCCCGGCAACGTGCGCGAATTACGCAACCTCATCGAGAGCGCCCTCATCGCCGGCGGCGGCCGCGAAATCACGCCCGCGCACCTGCGGCTCACCGCGAGGGCGGTGATCGGATCCCCGGCCAGCCCCACCCCCGCCCAGGAGCTGCCGGAAGATTTGCCGCTCAACCTGGAAGGCGCTGAGCGCATCCTGATCCGCCGGGCCATCAGCCAGACCGGCGGCAACATTGCCGAGGCCGCCCGCCTGCTCGGCGTCCACCGCAGCCGCATTTATCGCGTGCTCGAAGAAGTCGCGGCCGGGTGACCCGACCCGGTTTTAACCGCGGATGAACGCGAATATTTCAGATCGGACTTTTAACCACTGATGGGCACTGATAAGCTGCCGGAAAACTGAAAGTTTTTTAGCAGCCCGTACGAGCAGCGTCATCCGCGTTACCCGAGGGAAATGCATTAATTCGCGTCCATTCGCGTGCATCCGCGGTTAAAAAATCCGATTCCGAGCTTAGTGCTTATTAGTGCGCATAAGTGGTTAATACCCTGAATCGATCTTCGTGCCTTCGTGGTGTTTCCCACTGTCGCGGTTGTTGCACCGGGGACGTTTGCGACACCGCCGCCGGCTTTCATCACCGCTGAAATTGGGCCAGAAAAAAATTCTATCCGATGACTGGCTGATGTTTGCGCAGGTTAAAACCGCCGCGGCACGGCGCGCGCTAACGCGTGGTTCGACTGCATTTCGCCAACCACAACCAGCCACACCAACTGATGAAAACCGCATTGATCCAAAAAATTAACCTGAACTTCGCCTCCCGGGCGATCGCCCTGTTCTCCGCGATGGCCGCCCTCGCTTTCACCGCCACACCGGCCGCCCGTGCCGATGGCTCCAAGGTGAACGTCCTGGTGAATTTTGAAGTGTCCGACAAATACCTGACGCCCCGCGGCATGATCGTCGCGGACCACGGGCTGACCTACCAGCAACTCCTGCTCGCCTTCGTCGATTTGTACAAGAGCGACGGCTTTATCAGCGACGTCACGTTTATTCCGGGCGTATGGGCTGACTTCACCTCCCATCCGATTCCCATCCACGTCAAAGGCAAAGGCGCTGCCGACTGGGTTGAGACCGATCCCATCGCCGGCCTGTCCACGAAATTCGCCAAGGACTTCAAACTCGATCTGACCTACACGGCATTCGACATGCACATCCTGGACATCGGGACATCGCAGCATTTTTCGGCCCAGCTGAGTTACGACGACAGCAGCATTTTAAAGGACTTCGCCCTGCATCCCTATGTTCTCTTTTGGCAGGAATTGGACGGCAAGGCGACGGCCGCCGCTAACTTCAATGTTCCCTCCAGCAACTATTTTGACGTGGGCATCGACCCGAGCGCCACCATCGCTTCGTGGAAGATTGAAGCGCCGCTGCGCATGCTGCTGCCGAACACCAATTTTTACGGCACCCACTTCGCCAAACATTCGACCGTCGGCCTTTATGAATTGGGCCTCAAGGCTTCCACGAATATGGGCTTTATGCCCGCGGGCTATGGAAGCTGGAGTTTCCACATCGGTGTCAAATACATGAAGTTTGTGGACAAAAACCTCCAGCACCTCGCCATCAGCGGCGGGTTTGGCAACCCCAAGAGCGACACCTTCCAGACCTATGCCGGCTTGAGCACGTTCTTCTGACGCGGCCCAGCCATCACCCTCTTCACCCGGTTCAAGCCGATTAATTATGAAACACTCCCTTCCCTTATTGTTTATCGCCGCAGCCTGTGCCTTTACCGGACTGCTGCCGCCAACCGTCCAGGCCGACGACACCACCATGGGCTTCATCTACGTCGGCCCGAAGGACGACTACGGTTATAATCAAGCTCATGCCGAGGGAGCGGCCGGCGTGGGCAAGATGCCCGGGGTCAAAGTCGTGGAGGAGGCCAGCGTGCCCGAGACGATCGCCGTGCAGGAGACGATGAAGGACATGATCGTCCAGGACGGCGCCACCGCGCTTTTTCCCACCTCGTTCGGCTACTTCGACCCGCACATCCTGAAGATAGCGAAACAATTTCCCAACGTGCAGTTCTTCCACTGCGGCGGAATGTATGTGGAGGGAAAACATCCAAAAAATGTCGGCAGTTATTTCGGCTACATCGACGAGGCCGAGTATATTTCCGGCATTGTCGCGGCCTACACCTCGAAGACCCACAAGCTCGGCTTCATCGCCGCCAAGCCCATTCCTCAGGTGCTGCGCAACATCAACAGCTTCACGCTCGGCGCGCGCAGCGTGAAGCCGGAGACGACCGTGCAGGTGATCTTCACCGGCGATTGGTCCATGCCGGTGAAAGAGGCGGAATCGGCCAACAGCCTCATCGACCAGGGCGTCGACGTGCTGACCTGCCATGTGGATAGTCCCAAGGTCATCATTGCGACCGCCGAAAAGCGCGGCATTTATTCCTGCGGCTATCATGCGAGCCAGGCGGCCATCGCGCCGAAAGGCTACCTGACCGGCGCAGAGTGGGACTGGACGCACGTCTATTCGTATTACGCCGAGGCGGTCAAAGCCGGCAAGACCCTGATGGACGGTTCCATTCCACACCTGGTGCGCGGCGGATTGAAGGATGGATTCGTCAAACTTTCCCCCTACGGCGCGGCGGTCAGCGATGAAGCGAAAGCCGCGGCGGAAGCCGCCAAAGCCAAGTTCATGGACGGTTCGATGGTCGTCTACAAAGGCGAGATGAAGGACAACACCGGCATTGTCGTCATTCCTGCAGGCACGGAAATGAAACAGCAGGACATCAATCTCGAGAAGATGGGTTGGCTCGTGGAGGGCGTAATTGGCAGCACCAAGTAGACACAGAGGATGAGTTATGGGTACACACGGCACGTCGCCTGCTGAATTGGGTTTACAGGCGGCGTGCCGTTCTTCGTTAGCTGCGACCAATCACGAAACCAAAAACCCTGGAATGTCTGACACCCAATCCCCTTCCGTGGTCCGCGGCGCTGCGACCAATGTCGGTCCTGGTTCGCGGGTTCGACGGTCCTATCGGTGGCGGGGCAAGCTGGAGGCCGTGGCCATTCCGACCGGGGCGATTATTGTCTCGGTGATTTTGTTCGGCATTTTCTGCGCGATCAATGGCGCGAACCCGCTCGCCGTTTACGCCTCGATCCATAAGGCCGCGTTCGCAAATTGGTATGCCTGGCAGGAGACACTGGTGCGCGCCGCGCCGCTCATGCTTTGCGCACTCTGCACCGCCATTCCGATCCGCCTCGGGCTGGTCATCATCGGCAACGAGGGCGCGCTGGTCATCGGCGGGCTGTGTGCCACGGCCGCCGGCCTGGCCGTGCCGAATGCATCGCCCCTCGCGACGCAAATCGTCATGGCCGCCGCCGGCATGCTATGCGGCGGCCTCTGGATCATGACGGTGGGCGCGCTCAAGCATTTTCGCGGCGTCAACGAGACCATCAGCGGCCTGCTCATGAACTACATCGCGATCGCCATTCTCAACCAGATGGTCAACGGCCCGATGCGCGACCCGAGCAGCCTGAACAAACCCTCGAGCTTTCCGATCCCCGATGAAAAAATGCTCCAGCCCATCGGCAACAGCAGCATCCACTGGGGCCTGGTTTACGGCATCGTCGCCTGCGTGCTCGTGTGGTTTCTCGTTCACCACACCACGTTCGGTTTCAAGATGCGCACCATCGGCGGCAACATCCGCGCCGCGCGCATCGCCGGCCTGCCGGTGGGCGCGGTGATGTTGATCGCGTGCTTCATCGCCGGTGCGATGCCGGGGCTGGCCGGCATGGTGGAGGTGGCCGCGGTGAACGGCTCCGCCAACGAGTCGCTCAACGCGTGGTATGGCAACAGCGGCATCCTCGTCGCTTTTCTCGCGCGGCAAAACGCGCTGGCCGTCATCATCGTCTCCATCCTGCTCGGCGGGCTGCTGGCCAGCGGCGGCATCCTGCAACGCGTGCATCACCTGCCCGATGCCACCACGCTCGTGTTCCAGGGCCTCGTCTTCGTGGTGATCCTCTTCAGCGAGAGTCTCTACGGGCGGTGGAAATTTTTCCAGGAGAAATCCGCATGAGCGCCAACGAATCCCTCGGGCTGTGGGGCGTGCCCATCGCGGTGCTGGCGAGCGCGGTGCGCGGCGGCACGCCGTTTCTTTTTGTCAGCGTCGGCGAGTGCCTCACGGAAAAAAGCGGCAAGATCAACCTCGGCCTCGAGGGCGTCCTGCTCATGGGCGCGATGAGCGCCTACGCGATTTCCTACAAGTCCGGATCCCCGTGGGTCGGTGTCCTGGCTGCAGGCTGCGCCGGCATGCTGCTTGGATCCATCCACGCGTGGCTTTCCCAGCGCCCCAAGGTCAACGACATCGCCGTCGGCATCGCCATGATCGTCCTTGGCAGCGGCCTCGCCTTCTTTCTCGGCAAGCCCTACATCCAGCCACTGGCCCCGCAGCTTCCGGGCATCGGCTTCGCCAACTGGTGCGGCAATCCCGCCGTGCGTTCGGCCTTCAAGATCTGCCCGCTGTTTTTTCTCGGGGCCGCGGTGGCGTTCGCCATGCAGTGGTTTTTTAAATCGACGCGCTGGGGGCTCTACATCCGCGCGGTGGGCGACAAGCCCGATGCGGCGCGCGCCATGGGCATCTCCGTGGTGAAAGTGCGCACGCTGTCGATCATGGCCGGCAGTTTTCTCGCCGGCATCGGCGGCGCCTACCTTTCCCTTTTTTATCCCGGCAGCTGGACCGAGCGCGTTTCCGGCGGCCAGGGCATCATGGCGGTGGCGCTGGTGATTTTCTCCCGCTGGAATCCCGTGCAATGCCTCTGGGCTTCCCTGCTTTTCGGCGGCGCTCAGGCCCTGGGACCGGCGCTGCAGGGCGTCGGCGTGAGCTCGTACTATTATCTTTTCAACGCATCGCCCTACATCCTGACCCTCCTGGTCATGATCGTGACCTGTTCGACCAAACGCACGCTCGCCGGCGCTCCCGGCGCGCTTGGCTCCGGCACATGAACCCAACCTACATCCAGTCCGAACCCTACCCGTGGCCGTACAACGGCGACCTGCGGCCGCAGAACACCGCCCTCATCGTGATCGACATGCAGACCGACTTTTGCGGCCAGGGCGGCTACATCGACCTGCTCGGCTACGATATTTCCCTCACGCGAGTTTGCATCGAGCCGATCCAGCGCGTGCTCACCGCCATGCGCCGGCTGGGCTTTCACATCCTGCACACGCGCGAAGGCCACCGCCCGGACCTCAGCGACCTGCCGGCGAACAAGCGCTGGCGTTCGCGCCTCTCGGCCCGCGGCCCCGAAACCACCGTCGGCATCGGCGATGCCGGCCCTTGCGGACGCGTGCTGGTCCGCGGCGAGCCGGGCTGGGACATCATCCCCGAACTTTATCCGCTGCCGGGCGAACCGATCATCGACAAACCGGGCAAGGGATCGTTCTGCGCCACCGACTTGGAGTTGGTCCTGCGCACCCGAGGCATCGGGAACATCGTGCTGACCGGCATCACCACCGACGTGTGCGTCCACACCACCATGCGCGAAGCCAACGATCGCGGCTTCGAGTGCCTCCTGCTGGAGGACTGCTGCGCGGCGACCATGCGCAGCAACCACGAGGCCGCCGTTAACATGGTGAAAATGCAGAACGGCGTCTTCGGTGCCGTGGCCGACTCCCACGCCGTGCTCAAGGCCCTGTCATGAAAAGCCACGTCCACCACACTCCGCCGCCAATCGAGCTCGTGGGCATCACGAAGCGCTTCGGCACGTTTGTGGCCAACGAGGACGTGTCCTTTAAAATTGCTCCCGGCACCTTCCACGCGCTCCTCGGCGAAAACGGCGCGGGCAAAAGCACGCTCGTGAAATGCATCATGGGCTACCATCAGGCGGACGAGGGCGACATCATCGTGGACGCCGCCTCGCGCGACATCCGCAGCCCGCACGACGCCTACAAGCTCGGCATCGGCATGGTCTACCAACACTTCACCGTCGTGCCGGCCATGACGGTCGCGGAAAACCTCATCCTGGCGCGGCCCGACATCCCGCGTGTCATCAAATGGAAAGCCGAGCAGGAACGGCTGGAAAAATTCCTCGAAACCGCGCCGTTCAAGGTGGATCTGCACGCCCGGGTTTCCGATCTCGCCGCCGGCCAGAAGCAGAAGGTCGAAATCCTCAAGCAGCTCTATCTCAACAGCAAATTCCTCATCCTCGACGAGCCCACCTCGGTGCTCACGCCGCAGGAAGCGGATGAAGTGCTCGGCATGCTGCGGCGCATGGTGGAGGCCCACCAGCTCAGCGTGCTGCTCATCACCCACAAGTTCCGCGAGGTGACCACGTATTGCGATGAAATCACCGTGCTCCGCAAGGGGAAGCTCGCCGGCAGCGGCAAGGTGAAGGATCTCACGACCGCCGAGATGGCCGCGATGATGATGGGCGAGCAGCGGCGCGGCAAAACCATCGAGAAGGCCGCGCAGACCCCGGGCCCCGTGCTGCTCGAAATCAAAAACCTTCGCGCCAATCGCGACAACGGCATCGAGGGCGTCTGTGGCGTGGACCTGGGCGTGCGCGCCGGCGAAGTCGTCGGCATTGCCGGCATTTCCGGGAACGGCCAGCGCGAACTAGTCGAGGTGCTCGGTGGCCAGCGCCCCGCGACGGGCGGGGAAATCCACGTGAACGGAGCGGTCTTCAGCATGACGCGCCTGGAGATGTTCGAGCACCAGGTTTTCATCCTGCCGGAGGAGCCGCTGCGCAATGCGTGCGCGCCCCAGATGAGCGTCGCGGAAAACCTGGCCCTGCGCACCTTCGACCGCGCGCCCCAGTCGCGCGGCTGCTGGTTCCTGAGCAGCCGCGCCATCCGCGAGCACGGCCGCCATTGGATCGAGCGTTTCAAGATCAAGACGCCCAGCGCCGAATCGCCCATCGGCAACCTTTCCGGCGGCAACGTCCAGCGCGCCGTGCTCGCGCGAGAGCTGGGCCCTGGCACCGCCAAGGTGCTCATTGCCGCCAATCCCTGCTTCGGCCTCGATTTTGCGGCGGTCGATTTCATCCACTCGCAGCTCATCGAGGCCCGCAACAAGGGCGTCGCCATCCTGCTCGTCTGCGAAGACCTCGACGAGCTCCTCGCGCTGGCCGACCGCGTCGTCGTCATGTCCGGCGGGAAGCTCGTTTACGAGGCGCCGGCCGACCAGGCCGACATCAAGCTCATCGGCGAAAAAATGGCGGGGCACTAAACTCCAACCAAAAATATCATGACAGCAAACCAGACACTGACGGTGGGCGCGGAACCCTACCCCTTCGAATTTTTCCCCGCGACCTGCGCGCTGCTGATCATCGACATGCAGCGCGACTTCCTCGAGCCCGGCGGCTTCGGGGAGATGCTCGGCAACGATGTTTCCCAGCTCCGCCGCACCATCGGGCCGAACAAGTCATTGCTGGCCGCCTGGCGGGCCAAGGGGCTGCTGGTGATCCACACGCGCGAAGGCCACCGGCCCGACCTGGCCGATCTGCCGGCGGCGAAAAAAGTGCGCGGACGCAGCAAGACCTGCATCGGCGACGCCGGGCCGATGGGCCGCATCCTCGTCCGGGGCGAGGCCGGGCATGACATCATCGCGGAACTTTATCCGCTGCCGGGCGAGCCGGTCATCGATAAACCGGGCAAGGGCGCATTCTGGTCCACGGACCTGCATGCCATCCTCCAGAACCGCGGCATCAAGCAGCTCATCGTCACCGGGGTGACCACGGAAGTCTGCGTCAACACGACGGTCCGCGAAGCCAACGACCGCGGCTACGACTGTCTCGTGCCCTCGGACTGCGTGGGCTCGTACTTTCCCGAATTCCAGGAAATGGGCCTGAAAATGATCAAGGCCCAGGGCGGCATCTTCGGCTGGGTCACGCACTCGGAAAAAATTTTGGCGGCTTTTGGCTGATGCTTTTCATCACGTCAAAAACCGCCCTTTAATCATGAAAACAACCACTAAACCAAAGATCTGGGTGCCAGGAGACTGGAACGCTCTTTTCGGATTCGGAACCAACATCCTTGTCAATCTGCTCACGCTCACCGGGCTTCTGCGCTTCGTGCTGAAGATGCCGGATGCCATTGTCTTTGGCCGCATCCTTCCGGCGACCGGACTGATGCTCTGCCTTTCGACGCTGTATTATGCGCGGCTGGCCTATCAACTCGCCAAAAAAACCGGCCGCACCGACGTCTGCGCCCTGCCTTCGGGCATCAGCGTGCCGCACATGTTCATCGTTACCTTTGTGATCATGCTGCCCATCACGCTCAAGACCGGTGATCCGATCAAAGGCTGGGAGGCCGGCCTCACCTGGGTGTTCATCCAAAGTTTCGTGCTGATGATCGGCGGGTTCGTCGGCCCGGTCATCCGCAAGGTCACGCCCCGGGCCGCGCTGCTGGGCACGCTCGCCGGCGTTTCGGTCACGTTCATCTCGATGAGCCCGGCGCTGCAGATGTTCATGACCCCGGTGATCGGCCTCACGTGCTTCGCCATCATTCTCCTGAGCTGGTTTGGCGGCGTGCGCTACTTCCGCGGCGTGCCGGCCGGCCTGATCGCCATCGCCGTGGGCACCGCCATCGCCTGGGGCTCCAATTTATTCGGCCTCAATTACGGCGGCCTGAGCCTCGCCGGGCTCACCGCCTCGGTGACCAATTTTGGTTTCCACGTGCCGCTGCCCGCCTTTCACCATGTGTTTTCAGGCTTCGAATTCCTGGGCACCATCCTCATCACCGCCATTCCCTTCGGCATCTATGATCTGGTCGAGGCGATCGACAATGTCGAAAGCGCCGCGGCCGCGGGCGACAGCTTTCCCACGACGCGGGTTTTGACCGCCGATGGCGTCATCAGCCTGATCGGCTGCATGATGGGCAATCCTTTCATCAACGCCGTCTACATCGGGCATCCCGGGTGGAAGGCCATGGGCGGACGCATCGGCTATTCCGCGGCCACCGGCATCGCGGTGATCCTGCTCTGCTGGTTCGGCACCATTTCCGTGATGCTGGCGGTGATTCCCACCGTGGCCATCCTGCCAATCCTCCTCTATATTGGAATGCTGATCGGCTCACAGGCCTTTCAGGAAACTCCGAGAAAACACGCCCCGGCCATCATTTTGTCGCTCGCGCCCCATATCGCGAATTGGGGCCTCACCATCATCAACGGCTCGCTGGCCGCGGCGGGCATCTATGCCGTCTCGTCCGAGCTCATGGCCAACATGAAAAACCAGGGTGTGCTCTATCACGGGCTGCAGGTGCTGGGCGGCGGCTCGATCCTGGGCGGGTTGATCCTCGGCGCCATCGCCGCCTTGATCATCGACCGCAACTTCAAGAAAGCGGCCGGCTTCGCCCTGGCCGGCGCCATCCTGACCTTTTTTGGATTTATGCACGGGGAACGGATCGGCTTCGGGGAGACACCGGTGGTCGCAGCCAGCTACCTGATTGCCTCGGCGCTTCTGATGAGTTGCGCCAAGTTCACCGTTACCGCAACCAGTCCGGCGGAGGTGACCTTGCCCGAGGAAGAGCCCGCCCCTGCCTGATCCCGGTCCATGCCACGATACGTCCCATGCGTATCGATGGAACTATTACGAAAATTCCCGCCAGCGACTCCTTGCAACCTCAGGCCACGATACTATCCACTGCCACGGTGTCATCTCCACCCAACCCCCAACAGGCTCCGGCCGGCCCGCGGCTTGAGCTTCACGACCTTTTCAACATCGCCCAATGGCAGGACAAGATTCCCTGGAAGCGATTCCAGGATGGCATCGACATCCACCGGCTCGATGGGGACGGCATCACCGGTCCGAGCACGGCCCTCATGCGCATTCACAAGGGAAGCCGGGTGCCCTTGCATGTGCACCCCGGCCGCGAGCACATCATTGTGCTGACCGGCTCGGAACGCGACCAGCACAGCTCGATTCAAGCCGGCACGCTCATCATCAATTCGCCGGGCACCCAGCATAGCGTGGTGAGCGACGATGGCTGCATCGTCCTGGCCATCTACGAAAGCCCGGTGCAGTTCCTGCAGGATCCGGCCAAGTAAATTCAGAAGCCACTTTTTCGCATTGCGAAAAAGTGTCCGCCGTAGCCTTGGCGAAGGAGGACCAACGACGACGTTCTCTGCCGTCATCGGAGCTCGCCGGAGATGAGGCCGCTCTTTCCGCTAGACTCATGGCGGCTGCCGCCGTTTGCTTGAGGGATGGCTTGCACTGTCTTCACGATCGCCAACCAGAAAGGTGGCGTCGGCAAAACCACCACCGCGGTCAACCTCGCCGCCGCCCTGGCCGAGAAAAAAATCCACACGCTGCTGGTCGACCTCGACCCGCAGGCCAATGCCACCAGCGCGCTCGGCGTCGAGAAGCAGGAGGGCAAAAGCCTCTACCGCCCGCTGCACGGCGAGGGCACCGCGCTCGATATGGTCACGCCCACGCCTTACGAGCACCTGGCGCTCATCCCCTCTGAGGTGGACCTCGCCGCGGCCGAGATCGAGCTCGCCCAGACGGAAAACTACCTGCTCAAGCTCCGCGCCGTGCTCCAGCCGGTGCGCGACAGCGGCGGCTACCGCGCGGTCATCATCGATTGCCCGCCCGCGCTCGGCCTGCTCTCGATGAACAGCCTCGCCGCCGCCGACTTCCTCCTCATCGCCCTGCAATGCGAATACATGGCGCTCGAGGGCCTGGCCCAGATTTTCAGGGTCGTGGACCGCCTCAAAAATGCCGGCATCAATGGCAGCCTCGAAATCGGCGGCACCGTCATGACGATGTTCGATGTGCGCACCAACCTTTCGCGGCAGGTCGTGGACGAAGTCAAGGGACACGCCCCGGCAAAAATCTTCGAAACCGTCATCCCCCGCACCGTGCGCCTGAGCGAGGCGCCAAGCTTCGGCCAAACCATCTTTGCCTACGATCCGCTCAGCCCCGGCGCCACGGCCTATAAAAACCTCGGCAAGGAAATCATCGCGCGGTTCGGGTTGAAGACAGAGTAGCGAGGCGTGAGTAGCGGGTAGCGAGCATTTGTGATACGATATCCTTCGTCCGTTCGCTTGCATTGCTCAATACTCGCTGCTCACTACTCGCTACTGATCCGATGGCCACGTTCGCCAAATACCGCCACGCCTTTCTGACCGGCTTGCAGAGCAACATCGTTTACCGCTGGAACTTCGCGGTGCGCGGCTGTTTCTCGGTCTTTCACCTCGTGGTCGTGTTCATCCTCTGGAGTGCGGTTTACGCAGGCCACGCCCGCATCGGCAGCTTCGATCTCGCGCAGACGCTCACCTACTTCGTCAGCCTCATCGTGCTGCAGTTTTTCATCGGGGCATTCAACGAGGACTACCAGATCAGCGAGGATATCCGCAACGGCCTCATCAACCAGTTCCTGCTCAAGCCGATCAACTATTTCTTCTACCGGTTGAGCGTCTTCTCGGCCGCGCGGCTCGTGTCCGGCCTGCTCGTGTTCATCCCGCTCGCGTTTGCGCTGCCGTTCCTGTGGCACTACCTGGTGCTGCCGCCCGGGCTGTGGCGGCTGGCGCTCGGCCTGCCGGCGGCGCTGCTCGCGGCGCTCATCCAGTTCACCATCGCCTACTGCTTCGGGCTGCTGGCGTTCTGGTTCCTGGAGATCCAGTCGTTCATCATCCTTTCCATGGCGGTGGAATCCTTGCTCGGCGGCCAGATGTTCCCGCTCGACCTCATGCCGCCGTGGCTGTTTCGCATCTCGCAGTTCCTCCCTTATTTTTACCAGATGTATTTTCCGGCGGCGATCTTCACCGGCCGGATCGGATACGGGGCGGCGCTGCAGGGCCTCGTCATCCAAAGCATATGGGCGTTGCTGCTCCTCGGCATCGCCCAACTTCTCTGGCTGCGCGGCCTGCGCCGGTATACCGCGGTCGGCGGATAATTTTTATTTAACCGCGAATCGACGCAAATGAACGCTAATTCAGACAGCTCCACTATTTTTTGCCGCGGATTACGCAGATGTTCGCGGATGAGAAAACCAGCACCCAACGCTGTATTTATCCATACCTATCTGCGGGATCCGCGGGGAAAACATCGTTGGGTTATTCGCGTCCATTTGCGTTCATTCGCGGTTTAAAGAAATATTCCTCATGAAGTTCTCGAATTACATCCGCATCTGGCTCGCCTGCGCCCGCTACTCCATCGTGCGGACGATGATGTTTCGCTTTGATTTCATCATGTGGGCGCTGGTCGAGCTTTTCTGGATGAGCGTCAACCTGCTGCTCATCGGCGTGCTTTACAGCCACACCAAGGATATCGCCGGCTGGAACAAATACGAGATGCTGATCCTCGTGGGCACGTCGATGCTGATCCAGCGGCTGCTCATGGGATTTTTCTGGAGCAACCTGTTCGAGATGTCGCGCAACGTCCGCACCGGGCAGTTCGACTTCTTCCTCGCGCAACCCGGCAACCCGCTCTTCATGGTCTCGACCCGCAAACTCGACCCCGACAGCCTGCTCAACTCGTTGGTCGCGATCGGGGTCATCGTCTATGCCATCCACCACCTTGGCCTGCAGGTGACGCCGGGCGCCGTCGCCATCTATGCGCTGCTCGTGTTATGCGGCGTGGTCATCCACTTCAGCGCGCTGCTGATGGTGTCGTCGCTGGCGCTTTGGGTCGTGGGCCTGCAGGGTCTCGAGGGCACGTACTTCACGCTGTTTGAATTTTCCCGGCTGCCGCGCGAGGCCTTCCGCGGCATCGCCCGCGTGCTCTTCGTTTACGCGCTGCCCGTCGTCGTCGTCAGCTACGTCCCCGCGCACACACTCCTGCATGGCTTCCAGCCCGCTTTTGCGCTGTGGCTCGTGGCCGTGGCGGCGGCATGGCTGGCCGTGGCCGTCCTCGTTTTCACCCGCGGACTCCGCCGCTATTCGAGCGCATCATCCTAATAATTTAAAATCCAAGATTTGAGATTTAAAATATAAGGTTCGATATCTGAGATTTTAGATCTGAAATTTGAAATTTATATGTCCGGGCCCATTGAATCACCCCTCTCCGCCTTGCAGGCGCGCCTCACCTACGAGTTCCGCGACCCCGCGCTGCTCGAGCTTGCGGTCACGCATTCGTCGTACTTGCCCGATCATCCCGGGGCGAAGGAAAGCTACCAGCGGCTGGAATTCCTTGGCGACGCCGTGCTGCAGCTCATTTTGACCGAGGCGCTTTTCACGCTTTTCCCCGGCGACCGCGAAGGCTCGCTCAGCAAGCGCCGCGCCGCCCTTTCGAAAGGCAGCTTTCTCAGCCGGCTCGCGCGCGAAATCAACCTCGCGGGCTGCCTGCGCCTCGGCGCGAGCGAGGAAGCCACCGGCGGCCGCTCGCGCGCCTCGACGCTCGAGGATGCATTCGAGGCGCTGATCGGCGCGCTCTATCTCGACAGCGACTGGCCGACCACGCGCCGCCTCGTGCTCAGTCTCTACGGCTCCATCCCCGGCCACCTGGCCTCGCTGGTGGACGATGACAACCCGAAGGGCCAGCTGCAGGAACTCGTCCAGCCGCAGCACGGCAACCGCGCCTTGCGCTACGAAGTCTCGCACGTTGGCGGGGAAGACCATGCGCGCGAATACGAAGTCACGGTTTTCCTGATCGACCGCGCGCTCGGCACCGGCCGCGGCCCGTCAAAAAAATCCGCCGAGGAAGCCGCCGCGCATGCCGCGCTGGAAACGCTGAAGGCAAGTTGAATTAGGAACCCAAGAAACCATGAACACGAAATTGCCGTTCGTGGGTTCATGGCTTCCTAATTTTCCTTCTGCATGGCCACCGCCCAACTGACTACGCGCTCCAAGCTCACCGGCATCTGCCCGCCGGCGCGCGGTGCGGTGCTGGCGGAGCTGCTGCTCACCCGCGCCGCGCCGGTCTGGCTGGTCGTCGCCAGCGAACTGCGCACGGCCGAGACACTCGCCGAGGACATCGCTTTTTTTCACAGCGCCACGGGCGGAAAACCGCCACCCGAGGTGCTGGTTTTTCCCGAGTCGCTGCCCGACAGCCGCGACATGCGCGAGGCCTTCGCCGCATCCAGCGACCGGCTCACCGTGCTCTCCAAGCTCCGCGCCCGCCGCAGTCTTTCAACTTTCAACTCTCAACATTCAACTCTCCTTATTCTAACCACGCCCGCGGCCTTGCTGCAGTCCGTACCCACCCTCGAGGCCTTCGCCACGCACGAGCTCACGCTCACGCGCGGACAACGCCAGCCGTTCCAGGCACTGCTCGAAAAACTGCATGCCATCGATTACGACAGCGAGGCCGTGTGCGAGGCGCCGGGGCACTACGCCGTCCGCGGCGGCATCATCGACGTTTACCCCGTCACAGCCACGCAGCCCTACCGGCTCGATTTTTTCGGCGACGAAATCGAATCCATCAAGGCGTTCGATCCCGTCACCCAGCGCTCGGGCGAAGCGGTCGAATCGATCGCCCTCGCGGCCTCGCCCCGGGTGAAGCTCGACCCGGCCAGGAGCGGCCTCGCCGATTACCTCACGCCGCTTGCGCACCTCGCATTTATCGAGCCGGCTTCGCTCGATGAAGCGTTCAACGCCATCGCCCGAGACGGCGGGCCGTCGCCCGCGCCGCTCCTCGAAAAATGCGCGGCGGTTTTTGGCGTGAGCGACCTCGACGAATCCTCCGCACTTTTCGACGGCGCCGGCACCGAGCAGACGTGGGACACGGAAAGCCTATCCCACCACCGCAGTTATCCCGACGACGCGCTCGTCGCGCAGGAGCGGCTGCAGGTCGAGGAGGACGCGCGCCGGAGATTTCTCCTGCAGGTCGCCGCGTGGCAGCGCGCCGGCTACGGCGTGTCGTTTGTCGTCTCGAAGGACGGCGAGGAGCAGCGCGTCCGGGAAATCCTCGCGGACAACCCGGAGCTGAAAAAACTCTCCCCGCGTTTTCTGCGCGGCACGCTCAATGAAGGTTTCCGGATCACGTTTCGGGAGTCTCACAATTCCATCCTGTCGCAGAGTCAAATGTGGGGCGGGTGTCCCCACCCGCCAACTCGACTCAAACGGGGTGAGCCTACTTCGCTAAAGCTACGAAGCCCAGGGGGCACCCCGCCCACAAATAAATATGCGGGCCTGGTCGTCGTCACCGAGACCGAGATTTTCGGCCGGCAGCGGCAGCGTCGCCCGGCGTTGCACCGCCGCGCCATTGCGCAGCGCGCGCAGGTTGACCAGTTGCTGGATTTCTCCGAGCTGGTCGAGGGCGATTTCGTCGTGCACTTGCAGCATGGCATCGCGCTTTACCGCGGTCTGAAAAAGCTCGAAACAACCGCCGGCGCGCGCGAGGTCATCTCACTGGAGTTCGACGACCACGTGACGCTGCATGTGCCGCTGCAGGAGTCGCACCTGCTCTCGCGCTACGTCGGCCTGAGCAAGGTGCGCCCGCAACTTGGCCGCATCGGGTCGGGCCGCTGGGAAAAGACCCGCGCGGCGGTCGAGCGCGCCACCCTCGACCTCGCCGCCGAGCTGCTGCGCATCCACGCCACGCGCGAGGCGCAGCCCGGCCATGCGTTCGCGGCGGACAACGACTGGCAGAAGGAATTTGAGGGCTCGTTCCCTTTCGTCGAAACGCCCGACCAGCTCCGCGCCATCAATGAAACCAAGGCCGACATGGAGCGCGCGCGGCCGATGGACCGGCTGATCTGCGGCGACGTGGGCTTTGGCAAGACCGAGGTGGCCATCCGTGCCGCGTTCAAGTCCGTGCAGGGCGGCCGGCAGGTGGCGCTGCTCGTGCCCACGACCGTGCTCGCCCAGCAGCACCTGAACACCTTTCGCGAGCGCATGGCCGGCTACCCGATCGCGGTCGAGATGGTCAGCCGCTTCCGTTCGCCGCGGGAACAGAAGAAAATCCTCTCGGCCACCTCCGCCGGGCAGGTGGACATCCTGATCGGCACGCACCGTCTGCTCCAGCGCGACGTGAAGTTCCACGACCTCGGCCTCGTGGTCATCGACGAGGAGCAGCGCTTCGGCGTGAAGCACAAGGAAGTGTTCAAGCAATGGCGCGCGCACGTCGATGTGCTCTCGATGAGCGCCACCCCCATCCCGCGCACGCTTTACCTCGCGCTGACCGGCGCCCGCGACATGAGCGTCATCGAGACGCCGCCGACCGACCGCCTGCCCATCCAGACCATCGTCAAAACCTACGACGAAGCCCTCGTGGTCGAGGCCATCCGCCACGAGATCCGCCGCGGCGGGCAGGTGTTTTACCTGCACAACCGCGTGCAGACGATCGAACTCGTCGCATCACGGCTGGGCCAGTTGCTGCCGGAGCTGAAAATCGGCGTGGGCCACGGACGGATGGGTGAAGGCGAACTCGAGCGAACCATGACCGATTTCGTGGCGGAAAAATACCAGGTGCTCGTGTGCACGACCATCATCGAGAGCGGCCTGGACATCCCCAACTGCAACACGCTCATCATCGAGGGCGCGGACCGCTTCGGGCTGTCGCAACTTTACCAGCTGCGCGGGCGCGTGGGGCGCTTCAAGCACCAGGCCTACGCCTACCTGCTGCTGCACCGGCACACGCGGCTGCTGGACATCGCCCGAGAGCGGCTCAGCACCCTGCGCGCGCACAACCAGCTCGGCGCGGGCTTCCGCATCGCCATGCGCGACCTCGAGCTGCGCGGCGCGGGCAACCTGCTCGGGGCCGAGCAGAGCGGGCACATCGTCGGCGTGGGCTTCGAGCTTTACTGCCAGCTCCTGCGGCAGTCGGTCGCACGGCTCAAGGGCGAATCGCAGGCCGCGGCCGTGCGGGCGAACGTGAAGCTCGATTTTGTTTTCATCGGCGAGGCCGCGGCCGAAAGCACCGCGCGCGGCCGGCACGAGGACAGTTACACCGCGCTCAAGGACGCCGAATCCGCCGCCGTCGAAGAGGTGGAGAAAATCCCGGCCCGCCTGCCCTCCGGCTACATCGCCGAGACGCGCCTGCGCATCGACTTCTACCGCCGCCTCGCGCTGGCCGAGACCCCCGCGCAACTGAAACAAATCGAAGGCGATTTGCGCGATCGTTTCGGCAAATTCGGCCCGGAGGTGCGCGCCCTGCTGCTGGTGACCGAAATCCGCGTGCGGGCGGAACAAAAGGGCCTCATCTCCGTCTCAACCGAAGGCAGCCGCTTGAAGTGCCTGCGGGGCAGCGGACGCCGCGACGACCTTGTAATGGTCGGCACGCGGTTTCCGAGATTGACCGCCCCGAAGCCGCTTCTACGGTTGAGGGAAATTATCCTGTTCCTCAATAACCTTCCATGATGTCTTTCCGCTCCGTCCCTGCCGGCATTGCTCTCTGCCTCGTTTTTGCCGCGGCAGCGCCTTTGGTCTGCGCCCAGGAGCCGGCGATGCCGGCCCAGGAAAACGACGGGCTCGACTTGCGCTTCACCAACGGCATCGCCGCCGTCGTTGAAGACCATATCATCACGGTGGACGACGTGCGCCGCGAAATCAGCCCCCTGATCCCGCAGATCCAGCGCGAAAGCCATAATGAGCAGGAGTTCGACAAAAAGCTCGAATCGCTGCAGAACGACATCATCCAGCAGCTCATCGACCGCGTGCTCATCGTCAAGGAGTTCCACAAGGACGACAAAAGGCACGTTCCCGACAGCATCATCGACAACGAAATCGAGGAGCAGCAAATCACTGAATTCGACGGCGACCGCAGCAAGTTCCTCGCCTACCTTCGCTCCCGGGGAATGACCTTGCGCGATTACCGCAAGGAGGTCGAAGAGGATCTCATTTACAACTACATGCGCGGGCAGCAGCGCAAGTCGCAAAGCACGGTCAGCCCGGTTAAAATCGAAACCTTCTACAACGAGAACAAGGAGCGGTTTTACCAGGAGGATTCCGTGCACCTGCGCATGATCCAGTTCCTGCGCCGCGACGGCGAAACCGACGACGCGCTGAGTGTCCGGGCCAATGCTGTGTTCGACAAGTTCAAGGCCGGCGAAAAATTCGACGAACTGGCCCGATCCTTCAGCCAGGACACCCGCCGCACCAAAGGCGGCGACTGGGACTGGGTGAATCGCTCCAGCATCCGCAAGGAATTCGCCGACGTGCTTTTTGGCCTCAAAAAGGGTGAATGCAGCGCGCCGATTGTGCTCACCGACGGCGCCTACCTGCTTTACGTCGAAGACCGCAAATACGCCGGCATCCAGCCGCTCGGCGCGGTCCGCACTGAAATCGAGCATATCCTCATCACCCAGTCCGCCCGCGAAGCCACTGAACTCTGGCTCGAACGGCTGCGCCGCGAGGGTTATATAAAGCACTTCCAAATCTGATCTTCGCGGGCTCCGAGCGCCCGCGAAGGTTAATTTTTTCCGCGGATTGCGCGGATAAACACGGGTTAGCACAGTTATCCGCGTCCATCAGCGTCATCCGCGATAAATTCCTGAATTTCGGGTTTCTCGCTAAAAGGCCGGAATTCCGGTCTTCAGGCTTTCACCGCTGAGGTCGCACCGGATTAATTCACGCGAATCATACTAACCGCGCTGAACGCGGGCTAAAACTTGAAGCTTATGCCCCCGCGCATGCCTTCCTGGTTACCAAATTCAAGTTTGTCCGTGTAATTGCCATTCGGGGAATGGATGGCCTGATTGTAACCGGTGGTGGATTGAAAGACGGCGCCAAGGTACAGGTCGGTCGTATCGGTGAATGAATATTGGATGTCGGCATCGGCAAAATAGGCGGGCAACACGGTGTTGTAGTCATCGGATACGGTGCTCGTAATCGGACTGCCGGTCGGCGGCGTGAGCGTTTGGTTGACGGAAAATGTCGTGCCGACATAGACGAGCGCCGGGCCTCCACTCACGCTGGCGCTCAATTTCTCCGTGATCGGCACGATCATTTCGGCCCCGGCGCGCATCGTGAAATAAGCGCCATTGATGTTCCATTTCTCTGTGACCAGAGTGGGCGCAGGCTGTGACGTTGAGCTTTTCACAGGGGTACTGCCAACCACCGTGGAGTTGTCCACGGTGTTGCCGTTGACGTCGGTGGTGGAAGACGGGGACGTGTAGGGCGCTGCAGGTGGCGCAGTCGGAATTGGAGCTAGCGCCGCGGGTGTAGGCAAGGTTCCGGGAGTATTAGCAGCGCTGGACGTGGGTGCAGGGTTGGGAGGGCTTGGAGGGAGGCCACCGAAAAACTCATTGCCGTTGGTGTCGTTGTATGGATCACCGTTGCCGTCCGGCTGCGCGCTATAAGTGTTATAGACATCTGTTTGCGTCGTCATCATGCCTGCAACGCTGGCTGTCCGCGAATAGCTGATCTTGTTCAGACCCAGACCGCCAATGAGATCGAATTGGACTCGGCCCAAGTGCCAGCCGAAATCGCGTTCAAAGGTGAGCTCAAAGCCGGTGCCACTGCTCGCCCGGCCGCTGCCAGGATTGCTTCCATTAATAGTTCCACTGTAGGCGTGCATATCGACGCTATGGTTATTGGGATCCACCTGTGCCGCGCTGTCATAGCTCCAGATGTTGGTCCTGCCGTCGGCATTCGGAGCGCCCGGTGCATTTAGAGGCTGGCCACTATTCGAAGGCGAAGCATCGGTGCGCGAATCTGGATCAACAAAGCCGTCGTTATATCTTCGGATGCCGTTCACGTCAGGGGTCGGATTGTCACCAGACGGGATTATGCCGGAGCCGGAAAACCTGACCTTCGGCCCGGTCAGGACGCGAAAACCGATGGATAGTTTTTGTTTGGCCGGGGCCAGATAATCCACATCCAAGCCCACCGGGGGCGGCGGTTCGTACTGCTCGGGTGGCGGGCCTTCCTGCGCGTAGAGCGAACCGAAAATGGGGGCAACGAAGGCCAGAGCGAGGCAGGCAAAGAGTTTATTCATAAATCTGGTCGGATAAGGCATTCAGACGCGAACGCAGGGGAAAGGTTGCGCGAAAAAAACCTTGGATGGCAAGCCCCGGTTCGGCCCGATGGCAGAGGCGGCCTCGACGGAGCCGGTTCTGCCGTGGGGCTCACTCCTTGAACTCGTTGAAGTTTTTCTTGGCCGCAGCGGCTTCGGTGTTCAACGCCGCGGCGGCGCGTGGATCGATCGCGGCCTCGCGCTCGCGCAGGCGTTTTTCCCGGGAGCGCAGCTCTTCCTCGCGCTGGTCCAGCTCGGTCTCCTTCTCCTGCTCCGCCTGCACTTTTTCGAAGAGCTTGGATTCGCTTTCATCGAGAAACTGTTCGCGTTCGCGCTGGGATTTTTTGGCTTCCTTGAGCGCCGCCTCCTGGCGCTCCAGCTCGGCCTTGAGTTGTTCGAGGGCGGCCAGTTCTTCCCTGGCCGCAGCCTGGCTGCCAGGGCCGCTGGTTTTCTTCTTGGTGGCTTCCACCATTTTTTCGCGCGCAAAAATCAAGGCCTCGGACTCGGCCAGGTCTCGCTCGCGGTTGGCCAAAGCGGCTTCCAGCTCGGCAATCTCACGTTCGCGGTTGACCAGTTTTTGTTCGAGTTCACGCAGGCTTTTCTCGAGCTCGCCGAGCTGGACCGAATCAAGCAGCCGCGACTCGCCCCAGGGCGTGCGCGTGGCGTTCATGATGGCCTTGATCGACTTGCGCGCATCCGCCGAGGCCTGGGCGATCTCGGGCGCACGCGTGCCGGCATGGCGGCGCGGAAGAGCGAGGGGGCCCTCGCCCTTGGCGCGCGGTGGAAATTTGATGAATTGTTCTGACACGTCGGCCATCGCAGGCTATTTTTTACCGAAAAGCCGCGCGAGAGACCCGAGGAATCCGCCGGTCTTTTTTGCCTTCTTCACTTCTTGCACCGGCGGCGCCGGCTTTAAATAAGGCTGGAGCAATACACTGGCAAGCGTCTCGGCCACAGGGTCATTGAGCACCATGAGGTAACGCTCGATGGAACCGCCTTCATCGACCTGCACCTTCAATTCGGCCAGTTCATCCGCAAACCACGCGAAAAACTGGTCGGCCCGGGCGCGCAGCGCGGCCGCAGCGGCGGCGACCTCTTCCTCGGAAAGCGCATCGGCTTCGCGCGTCTCCTCCCGGGTCAATTGGGCGCCGAAATTGCGCAGCAGCGCATAACGCATCGCGGGGGCCAGAGCATTGACCGGCAGGGCCAGCGCCTCGGGCAGATGCAGGCCTTTGCCGCCGGTGCGGAAAGGCATCAATTCCGCGAGCGCGCTTTCATCAATATTTGCGACGGCATTGAGCAGCTTGCGAAAATCGCCGCTCACGATGACGGTTTTTGACATGCCCTGGGCAAAAACGGCGAACTGCGCGAGCGTGGAAAGGTTTTCCCGCTGGCAGAACTCGAGCGTGTCAGACGAGAGTTGGGTGAGCCCGATGGGATAACTTTCCGGGATCTCCACTTTCGCGAAGTTTTTCAGCAGCTGGTTGTCTTTCGATGCATGGACTTCGGTCTGCTGCACCATCTCGCCGAAAGGGTTGTCGAAAGCCATCGTGTCGCGGAGAATGCCGATCAGGTGGTTGAGGTTCTCGGGACAGCCGGCGAGGCTGAGCGTGCGGGAAAGCTCAGCGTAGCTCAAATCGATGTATTTGGCGGGAGTTTCCTCCTCGCCGGTGAGCGGCCACGCATCGGTGTCGAGGTTCTGGGCCAGGCTGACCAGCGATGTGTCCACCATGATGGACGTGTGAAATGCCATGCGGATGTCGTCCCAGTCTTTCTCAGTGAATTTTTTCTCGGCCATGGGGAGTGTGGTGGGCTTATCTTATGCGAAATTCTGCTGCGGTCAAAGCGCCTCGCCTTGTTGAACGATCTCGGCCGCCAGGTTGCGGTAATCGTTGGCGACGGTGTCGATTTCCGCGGTTTCTTGCCCGACCAGGATGACAGGCAGGCCCAAGGTGACGGCGCGACGCACGACGGTGGCATCGCGAATCTGGGCGTTGAAGATCTTTGCATTGGGTGCAATGCGCTTGGCCGTGCGAAATTGGTTCAGGCGGAGCTGCATGCGCATCTTGGGCACCTCGATGTCGACATTGGCCTTGATGGAGTTGAAAATCAATCCCTGCACCTGCGCCGGAGTCCCCATCCCGGACGAGCGGAAGCTGGCTGAGATGGCGTGGAACTTGTGCAGTTTTTCCACGAGCAGAGTGAAGCCGATGAGGCTGAGCGCGTCGGGATTCACCGGCAGGTAAATTTCGTGCGAGGCAAACACGCCGCACTGCGCGGCCTTCAGGATGTTGGGCGGGCAGTCGAAAAGAATGAAGTCGTAGTCGTCCTCGATTTCATGGAGCTGCTGCTGGAAAATGGAATAGGGTGGCCGCTTGGGATCGCCCTCGTATTCGGCCTCGAGGTCGACGAGATTGAACGTCGTGGGCACGAGATCGAGGCCGGGCAGGATCTTCTCCCCGTTTTTATCCTCGACCACGTCCTTGATGACGAGGTCGCGGATGTGCTTCTGGCCGGGATCAAAGATGGAAAGGATGGCGCCCTCACCGTTGCTGTTGATTTTATTCCAGCGCTCAAGGCGCAGCAGCCAGATGCTCGCGTTCGATTGGGTATCGAGATCGAAAAGCAGCACGCGCTGGCCGAGCTTGGCCAAGGCAGCCGCAGTATTGACGATGAGAGAAGTTTTACCAACACCGCCTTTGTAGTTTATGAAGCTAATTTTTCGAGTCATCGCCAAAAATCCGATAAAACATTATGCTACGTGAAATGACAACCATGCCAACTTGTCGCTCCCCTATCCAGTCAAAAACAATCCTATGTCAGCCTCTTTCACAGGTTTTGAACATTTTTCATGCAACCTGCGATACCTGCTTTGGCCCATTGTCACGTTGTTTTAACCTGTTCGCAGCTCTCATGCCACACCTTTCGTGTCAAATCCACCCAACATGGCTGCTCTCATACTCAGTGTGGACGACGAACCCGACGTGACCGACCTCGTGCGCTTTCATCTCACGAAGGCCGGCCACCAGGTGCTCACGGCCGGGAGCGGGCGCGAAGCACTCGAAACCATCCGGCTAAACCCGCCCGACCTCATCCTGCTCGATCTCATGCTGCCCGATATCGACGGTTTCGGTGTGTGCGAAATCCTCCGACGCGCCCCACGCACGGCCACCATCCCCGTCGTCATTCTCACCGCGTGGGCGACAACCGACGCGCGCCATCTCGGCCTCGATCTCGGCGCACTCGATTACCTGACCAAGCCCTTCAGCCCGAAAGAGCTCACCGCGCGCGTGCAACACCTGCTCGACCTGCGTCCGGCCGTGCAACAATCGCACGCGCATTAAGCGCGCTGTTTCGTCAGCCATCGAGAGTGAACGCCACCGGCACGCTCATGCGAAAATGCACCGGCACACCATGCAAGGTGCCAGGCGCAAACCGCCATTGTTTGACCGCATTGAGCGTCGCCTCTTCAAAAATCGGGTCGGTCGAACGCACCACCCGCGGATTCAGCACGCGGCCCGACTCATCCACGACAAAAGCAACCACCACTTCTCCACTTTTTCCCGTATTCTTGGCATCAATCGGATAAATTGGATGCGGCTGCCTCACCGCTTCCGGCGCACGATCGAGCATATCCGGACTAAGTGTTGGCCTGCCGGAACCAATTTGATTGCGAGAACCACTCGGAGGCGACCATGGACCAGTTACAGGCGAAACAACAGGAATCTCCGACGTAATTGTGATGGGGTGTCTGTCCAGTGGCTCAGGCAAAACTGGATTAGCCACCTCCGGCTGCTGCGGTTGCGTTGAACTGTTATGTGTCTGGTTATTGATGTCTTGCACCGCGGTTTCTTCAGTCAGCGACACATCGATCGGCTTGGGCTCTGTCTCGTGAGGACGAGTCGGTTTCAGATGTGACGTCGGCGGATGACTGACAAAACCAAGGAAAAGCGCCGCATACGCGCTCAGCACAATCGCGGCGGGCAGGACAAACCGGCGTTTTACGCCGCCATCAAAGGTTATGGGGTTCATAACCAGACAACGCCCAGCCCGCGATTTTATTAGCCTGAATCGGTCACATTTCCTCATGTGGCCGATTCACCCCGCGGGCCGACAAAGTCAGGGCCAACCGCGATAAAGTCGCTTGGCCGCGCTCTAAGCGCGGTCAACGGATGCATCCGGGTTAGAAGCTATCTCAAATTCATCACGGCTTTTTCGCGCACTGCGGCTGCGCGCCCGGCGGCAGCGGCGGCGTCGGGCCGACGCCCGCCGGCGGCAGCGTGCCGTCAAGCTCCTGCCGCCAGTGCGCGACGTCGCCACCCGGGCAGTAAATATACATCATGTGCAGCGGTTCGTCGCCAATGTTGGTGAGCTGGTGAAACACCGTCGGCGGCAGGAACACCGCCTGCCCGCCGGTGATTTCCTGCTTCTCGCTGCCGACGCAAATTTCGCCGCGGCCTTCGAGCACCATGTAAACCTCCTCCTGCTCCTGGTTGTGCCACGGCACCTGTCCGCCGCGCGGCTCAAGGACGACGTAGCCCATGGCAAAACCCTTCGCCTGGATGGGCTGCCCGGGCGCCTGCCCGACCAGTCCGCGCGTCCAGCGGCGGGCGGGAAAGGTGCGCCCGGGAATTTTCGCGATGTCTCCAATAATCATGATGAAGCTTTTGTTAGATAAAAGCGCCCTGCCCCGCGAATTAATTTTGCCGGACCGCCTCGATGCGGTAAAACCTCCATGTCGCCGGCACGCCGCCCGGCGCGTGGAAGCACGCCTCGTAGTCGTGCAACAGGCGGCGCAGGCGCCCGAACGGCAGGCGGCGCTGCGGCGCCCCGCCCACGCCATGCACCGAGCGCAAAAATGCCCGCGCCGACGGATACTCGAAAACGCGCGACTGCACCCCGCTGCGCACCACCCGCAGCCCGGCGCGCCCAAGGCTGGCACACCACTCTTCCGCCGGGCGCCACGACAGCGGTGAATCCTCCCCGGCCACCGCGCGCCACTCCGGCAAACTTCCCTCGACAAACAGGCCCGCCAGCAGCCGCCCGCCGGGCGCAAGTCGCCCGCGCCAGGCCGCAAAAACTTTTTCGGGATCGTCCGCCCATTGCAGCATGCTGCTGCAAAAAATCCAGTCCCACGGCCCCGGCTCCGGCGCCTCCGCCGACATCACGCGCCAATCCACTTGCGGCAGCTCCGCCCGCCCGGCCGCACACATCGCCGGCGAAATATCGGTCACCGTCAGCGCGCCGGCCCACGGCAGAAGCTTTCGCGTGAAAACTCCCGGCCCGGCCCCGATCTCAATCGCGCGTCCATCACGTTTCGCCGGCAGCCATTCCGCGAGCCAGTCAGCCAGCGCCACCTGCACGTGGGCATGCCCGCGGTAATTCGGAGCGGCCCGGCCAAAGCTTGCGGCTAAAACATCTGGGTTAAAGGTGGAGCGCGTTGTCCCCAGCGCGCTGATGGACTCAGAAAAAAGCGCCTTGGGGACAACGCGCTCCACCTCTTCCGAAAAAGCGCGCAACAACGCCGCCGGATGATGGGTCGCGCCCGCCACGATTTGCACCGACGGCGCGAGCGAGTGCAGCCGGGCAGCATCGAGCAGCGCGTCGTTTACACCGCACCACGCGCGCCAATTCGCCGGCAACGGCAGCGCCGCGCGATCGTTCTCCAAACGCTCAAGTCCCCACCGTAAAATATCCGTCGCGGCGGCGGGCGCAGGTTCCGGCGGCACGTCCAGCCCGGCCCGCGCATAAAAATCCACCAGCGCCGCGCGCGCATCGCGACGCAGCCAGCGGGAAAGTTGCCGCAGCTGGGTTTGCGCCACCCGACCGCCCAGCTCCATCTCGCGCGGAAAGGCAAAGATCGGCGCGAGCAGCGCCACCCGTCCGAGCCGGTTGGCACGCGCCGCCTCGCGCAGCAACAGCAGCGAGCCAAGCGAATATCCCACCACCCAGTCGAACGGGCCGGCTTTTTCCAGGTGCGCCAGCGCATCCGGCTCCGCCGCGACAAACACGTGCTCCGCGTCGGGCAACGCCTGGCGCGCCAGCGGCGCGAACCATGCCTCGGGGACCGCCCACCCCATGAGCCAGCCGATTTTCATCGCCGCGCCCTCCATGCCGCCATCGCGGCCAGCACACGTTCCATGTCGGCCCACGTGAAAGTGCGCTTGAGTGAAAACCTCAGCCGGCTCGTGCCGGCCGGCACCGTCGGCGGCCGCACCGCCGCCGCGTAGATGCCGGCCTCGCGCAGCGCGCCGGCCAGCGCGAGCGCGGCATCCTCGTCATCAAGGCGCACCGGCACGACGGGAGATTCGCCCGCGGGCGCCGACCAGCCCGCGGCCTGGAGCGCCGCGCGAAACGCCCGCGAGCGCTCCCGCCACTCCGCCTGTTGCCCGGCGAGAGCCCGCACACGCTTCAACGCGGCCAGTGCAGCGGCGGCGTTGGCCGGCGGAAGCCCGGTCGAATAAATAAACTCGCCCGCCGTGTTCACGAAATAATCGCGCACGGACTCTTCGCGAAACAGCGTGTAGGCACCGCCCGCGGCGAGCGTTTTGCCCAGCGTGCCCACCAGCACATCGACGGCGGACTCGACACCCGCGGCGCGCACGAGGCCTGCACCTTCGGGGCCATACCAGCCGAGCGCGTGCGCCTCATCCACGATCCAGCAGAATCCGTGGCGCTGCTTCAGCTGCGCCATGCGCGCGAGGTCGGGATAGTCGCCGTCCATGCTAAAGACGCTTTCCGTCACGACAAAAACCGTGCGGCCCGACGGCTGCGCCCGCGCGAGTTGTTCCTCCAGCTGATCGAGGTTCAAGTGTTCGTAGCGTTGCAGCCGCGCGCCACTGCGCAGCAAGCCCGCGACCATGCTGTGGTGGATGAGGCGGTCGGCCAGCACGAGATCGCCGCGCGCCGGCCATCCGCCCAGCACGGCGGAATTGGCCGCGTAGCCGCTGCTCCACAACAGGCCGCAGGAAAACCCGTGCCACGCGCACAAGGCCTCGACCAATTGCGCGTGCGGTTCGCGCCAGCCGGTGATGAGGGGCGAGGCCGAGGCCGATGTCCCGTGCTCCGCCACCGCGGCGGCCACCGCCGCGGCCAGCGCCGGATCGCGCGCGAGATTGAGATAATCATTGTCCGCAAGATTGAGGTCACCGTCGCGACGCACGGTGACGCGCAACGTGCGGCGGAGTTTTTTTTCGTCGCGCCCGGCCAGCGTGCGGCGGCAGCGTTCGAGCCAGCCGGTATTTGAGGTGGAGCGCGTCGTCCCCGACGCGCTTGCTTCGTCTGAATTCATCAGCGCGCCGGGGACGACGCGCTCCACCTGATTCAGGATGTTCAACAGTTCATCCAGTTTATCCGGCAGCACCGCGCCGTGCGCCTGCTCCGCCCACAGCGGCACGCCGGCCGCGCGCAAACCGGCCCGGTTGGAATCGGCCAGGTCGCACCCAATTGGCGCGGTCGCGTTCAACCACACGCCGGCGCGAAGTTTTGCCGACGCCGCGCGGGCAAAGGCCAGCCGCGCCTGGTTGATGGCACCGAGCCGGTCGGGCACGACAATGACCACCGCGTCCACTTCGAGCTCAGCAGCGAAGTCCGCCCAATCGCGCGCGCGATCGTCGATCGGCGTGGCGATGCCGCCCGCGCCTTCAAAAATGCGCCAGTCGCACCACGGCAGCGCCCGCGCGCGTTCCACCAGGATTTCCAGCGAAAGTTTCTGCCCGGCGAGCGCCGCAGCCGAGGCGGGCGCAAGCGGCACGGAAAAAGACGCGAGCGTAAACACCTCGCCCACTCCGCCAGCCAGGCGCTGCGCGCGGGCGGCATCGCCCTCGTTTCCCGCGGTCGCGCCGGTTTCGACGACTTTCACGATTTGCACGCGCGCGCCGCCGGCCGCGAGCAGCCGGGCCAGCGCCGCCGTGGCCTGGGTTTTGCCGACGCCGGTATCGGAACCTGTAACCAGGATCGCGCGCATGGACGTGCGGTTTAGCAAGCTGCTGAAATCATCCCACCGCCACGGGCTCAGCCGGCACCTTGACCTGCGGCACCAGCGGATGCATGCCCAGTTGATCGAGAAGCCGCATGTCGTCGGAGCGGCCCGGATTCGGCGTGGTGAGAAGTTTATCGCCCAGAAAAATACTGTTGGCGCCGGCCAGGAAGCAAAGCGCCTGCAGCTCGTCACTCATCGCCGTGCGCCCGGCAGAGAGCCGCACCATCGTGCGCGGCAGAATGATGCGGGCCGTGGCGATGATGCGGACAAATTCAAACGTGCCGACCGGCGCCTTGTCCGCGAGCGGCGTGCCGGCCACGGGCACGAGGGCATTGATCGGCACGGAGTCGGGTTGCGGGTCGAGCCGGGCCAGTTCGTGCAATAATTTCAGGCGGTCGTCCACGCTTTCACCCATGCCGAGGATGCCGCCGCTGCACACCTGCAGGCCGGCTTCCCGCACGGTGGCGAGCGTGGTGAGGCGTTCGTCATAGGTGCGCGTGGTGATGATCTCGGGATAATACTCGCGCGAAGTGTCGAGGTTGTGGTTGTAAACCGTGCAACCGGCTTCCTTCAGGCGCGAGGCCTGTGGCGCCGTGAGCATGCCGAGCGTGCAACAGACCTCGAGGCCGAGGCCGGCCACGCCGTTCACCGTGGCGAGGACCGAATCGAATTGCGCGCCATCGCGCACCTCGCGCCACGCCGCGCCCATGCAAAAACGCGAGGCGCCGCCGTCGCGGGCGGCCTGCGCCGCGGTGAGGACCGCGGCGGTGTCCATCAGCGGCTCGGCATCGAGCCCGGTGTTGTAGTGGGCCGACTGCGGGCAGTATTTGCAGTCTTCCTGGCAACGGCCGGTCTTGATCGACTGGAGCGTGCAAAGCTGCACGGCGGCCGGGTCGTGGTGCCGGCGGTGCGTCTCCTGCGCGCGAAAGATCAGTTCCGGCAAGGGCAGTTCGTAGATTTGTCTAATGGTGGCGAGGTCAGTCATGGCTTTAAGTTTCAAGGTGTAAGGCTGCAGGTTTTAAGAAATCAGAGCACGTCGGCGATGGCCTGCGCGGTTCGATGCACGAGCTCTCCGAGTTCGTTCTCGTCGAGGCAGAGCGGCGGCACGAGCAGCAGCGAATCGCCCAGCGGGCGCAGCAGCAGGCCGTGGGCCCGCGCGCGCAGGCAGACCTGCAGGCCGGCCCGCCGCGAGACCGGGAATTTCCCGTCGGAATCGCGCGATGGCGCGAGGTCAAGCGCCGCGGCAAACCCGCGCTGGCGGATATCCCCCACGTGTGGGTGGTTGGAAAAAACTTCATCGAGCAGCCGGCCGAAACAGGCGCTGCGCGCGCGCAGCGTGCCGTCGGCGATGAGGACGCGAAGCTTGCGGATGTTTTCCAAAGCCACGGCCGCAGCCAACGGATTGCCGGTGAAGGTGTGGCCGTGAAAAAAAGCCCGGCGGCTTTCCACCGGCCCGAGGAACGCCTCGAAAATTTCCTCGCGCGCAAGCGTGGCGGCCAGCGGCAGGTAACCCGCGGTGAGGCCTTTCGCAAGGCAGAGAAAGTCGGGTGCCACGCCTTCCTCGGCGCACACGATCATGGGGCCGAGGCGGCCAAAGGCGACGAACACTTCGTCGAGAATCAAGTGCACATGGTGCGCCCGGCAAAGCGCGGCGACTTCGCGCACAAAGCCCGGCGGCTGCAACCGCATGCCCGCCGCGCCTTGCACCGAGGGCTCGAGGATAAGGCACGCGGTGCGGTCGGCTTGCGCCGCGAGCAACGCCCGCAGCGCCGCCAGGCTGGCGGTGGCGTCAGCCTCGCGCACCCGGCCGCCCCACTCGCGGCAATGCGGCGCGGAGAAATGTTCCGCGGGAAAACACCATGGGCGGAAACGCTCGTGAAAAAAAACGCTGTCGCCGGCCGCCATCGCGCCGAAGGTGTCGCCGTGATAACCGCCGGCGAGGCCGATGACGCCGCGCTTTTCCGGCCGGCCGGCGAGCTGCCAGTATTGAAACGAAAGTTTGAGTGCGACTTCGACCGCCCCGGCGCCGTTGTCGCTGAAAAACACGCGGCCAAGTCCCGGCGGCGCAAGCCGCGCGAGTTCCGCCGCCAGTTCCGCGCCAGGCGCATGCGTGAGGCCCAGCATCGTCGAGTGCGCCACGCAGGCGAGCTGGCGCTGGAGCGCGGCGTTGAGCTCGGGGTCATTGTGGCCGTGGACGTTGGTCCAGATGGAGGCGTTGCCGTCGAGGTAAGTGCGGCCCTCGGTATCGGTCAGCCAGCCGCCGCGACCGGAGGCGATGGCGAGTGGAGGCAGGGCAAGGTATTCCTGCATTTGCGTGAACGGATGCCAGACGTGCCGCTGGTCGGCCGCGTGCGGGCGGGCGCCCAGGGCCGTGGGATCATGCGCTGCTGGCGTTAAAATGGGAGCTTCGGCCGGCATCGGTCACCTCGGTTGCATCGATCGACGACCGGCCTGCCTTCTCCGCGTCCGGGAGACGGTGGCACCCCACAGTGCTACGGCAGAAAAATCCATCGTCCGCAGTCGTAACACGGGCACCGGCCATAAAACAAGGTTTTGTTAAGCGATCACTATCGATTAATTAACAATCGCGCGCGCTGGCTTGGATCAGCCTCGTCAGCCCAGCCTGATTCCAGCGCGCGAAAACCCCAGACTCCAGACCGCAAAATTTCAAACACAGGGCGCCGCAGGCACGCGGACGCTTGGGGGATTTGGCGGTTTGGCGTCTGGGATTTTTTGCCAACAGACCGGCCCAGATCACCCCGGCAATGATTTATATATCGCCGTCGTTGCCGATGGCCTCGACCGGGCAGCCTTCGAGGGCCTCCATGCAGAGTGCAATCTCTTCCTCGGTCGTGGGCTGCTTGTGCACAAAAGAGTAGCCGCCTTCGTCGCTGCGGGTGAAAAAAGCCGGCGCTGTCTCGCGGCAAAGGTCACAGTCGATGCATTGCTGATCGACAAAAAATTTGCCCGCGGCGTTGACCGGCCACTTGTCTGCTTTGTTTGCCATAGGTTAGGCGAACAAAGCCGAATCGAATACCCTGTCAAGCGGGAGGATGCATGGCGCACATTCCCGCCACGTCGGGCCGGTGGCCTGGCACCTGCAATATTTCGTCGAAATTTCATGCAAAAATGCCGGTGCCGGCTTGAGTTTGCCGGCGACAGTTCCTAACTTTGCAAAGATGCTTTCCGATCGTCATTACATGCGCGATAACAACGCCCCGGTTGCCCAAGACCCGGTCAATTGGCTGATGGGTATTCTCGTGGCCATGTTTGTGGCGGAGTATGCATCGGTCGAGTTCTTCAAGAGTTCGTTTCTGTTCAAGCACTTCGCCTTTTCAATCGACCAACTCAAGCATGGCGATATTTGGACGCTGTTAAGTTATAATTTCATCCCCGACATCAGCGGCCGCAGCGGCGGCGTCCTCAATTTAATCTTCAACCTGCTGGTCCTGCACTTCTGCGGGCGTGCGGTCATGGAGCGAACCAGCCGCCGGTTTTTCCTGGTTAGCTACTTTGCGTTAATCCTGGCCGGCGCACTGGCCTGGTCGGCCGGTTATGCCCTGAAGATCGATTGGTATCTATTCGATCCTTCGATTGCCAGCGCCAGCGTATTTGCCCTTTTTTGCTGTTTTTTTGCCAATGAGCAGATGACCTTTCTCCTCTTCTTTTTGCTGCCGGTAACGCTCAAACCCAAGCACTTTGCGTGGATTTGGGCGGGATTCGACCTGTTTGGATTTTTTTCCTACGAGCTGGCGGGCAATCAATCGCCTTTTTGGAACGGGCACCTCGCCCGGCTTGCCGCCATGGCTGCGGCCGTCGGTTTTTATTTCATTTACGAATACCAGTTGAAAGGCGGGCTGGCCCTGGCTTCCCACCCGTCCGTCGAGCTGCCGCGCTGGCTGCGCAAGACACCCCGCGCCTCCCGCCCTCCCGCCAATCGCGTCAACCTCAGTAATCGCGATGACCTCCGTGCCGAGGTGGATCGCATTCTCGACAAGATCAACAGCGAGGGCTTCAGCGCACTCACCACCGACGAAAAGCAGATCCTCGACGAAGCCAAGGACCTGTTGAGTCGCCGGTAAACGCAGTCCCAAAGGAGGCTGTCGGGCTTCGTTTGTCACGGCTGATCAGGACACCGCGCTTTTGCT
>Ga0210387_10000228_pt1 | contig 40941 bp, 40 predicted proteins | sample IncBWC7OmetaG_FD_160108 | JGI IMG/M metagenome (GOLD analysis project Ga0210387, IMG submission 160108) | Forest soil microbial communities from Barre Woods Harvard Forest LTER site, Petersham, Massachusetts, United States - Inc-BW-C-7-O ... | reverse complement strand
GTGCAGGAATCGATATGGCAATGAAGTGTGAACTTTGCGGCAAAGGGCCGCAGTATGGAAACGTGGTCAGCCACGCCAACAATACGCGGCGGCGGCGCTGGAATCCGAACCTGAAGCGCGTCCGGGCGGTGGTATCGGGCGTCCACAAACAGATTCGCGTGTGCACGGCTTGCATCCGTCTGGGCCGTGTGACCAAAGCGGCCTGAGCGAACCTTTGACTCTCTCCCTAAGCACCCTCAGCAGAGCAGTGCGACTGCGGCGCGCAGGGGCTCTCCTGCCCATCGCGGGACTGGTGTTTTCGGTCCTCGCCGGGTGCAAGCCCTCGGAGAACCATTCGCCGGACGTGTGGGCCACCGTGAACGGCACGGAAATCAAACGCGACGAGGTGGAGAAATACTACCGTTCCCAGATGAATCCAGAGGGCCAGGAGCCTTCGCAGGAAGAAGCTCTCTCGCTGAAGCTGAACGTCACCGACCAGTTGATCAACAACGAAATCCTCCTGGAGCAGGCGAAGAAGCTGAACCTGGAAGCCAGCGACGGCGAAGTGGAAGACAAGTTCACCGAGTTGAAGAGCCCGTTCACCGAGGAAGAGTTCCAGCGGCAACTGAAAGCCCGCGGGATGAGCGTGGACGACCTGAAGCGCGACTTGCGGCGGCAACTTTCGATCCAGAAGTTGCTGAATCGGGAAGTGGCCGCGAAAATCACCATCAGCGACCAGGACGTTCTGGATTTTTACAACGCCAACCACAACCAGTTTAATGTCGCCGAACCGCAATACCGGATTTCGCAGATCGTGATTACGCCGCGCAAGGAATTGCAGGTGCGTAACCGCAAGAACGACGACGCCACCAACCCAGCCGAAGCTGAGCGCAAGGCGAAGATGCTGACCGACAAGCTGAACAGCGGCGCCGACTTCGCGCAACTGGCGATGGATTATTCCGAAGACGTGAACACGGCCGGGAACGGCGGCGACCTGGGCTACATTCCGGAGTCGGCGCTGAATCAGTCCGACCCGATGCTGAAAAAGACCGTGATCGCGCTGAAGCCCGGCCAGGTGAGTCCGCCGATCCAGTTGAAGGACAGCATCCGCATCCTGAAGCTGGTGGCGCGCGAAGCGGCCGGCCAGCGCGGCGTGAACGATCCGCAAGTTCAGCAGACCGTCCGCGACACTTTGCGCAACCGCAAGGAACAGCTCTTGCGCTCGGCGTATCTGGCGACGGCGCGCGACCAGGCGAAGGTTACGAATTATCTGGCGCAACAGGTGGTGGAAACCGCCGGAAAGCTGCCCGACGCGGCGAAATCCACCCTGCCGCCGCCCGTCAAGCCTGCGGTGACACTGCCGGCAAACAGTTCACCCGCCAATACACAGTAATTCCCTGCCCTGCAATTTGCGGATCATTTGCCGCGACTATCGTAATCCCTCGCAGCCTTGTGCAAATTGCACATGCGGAGCGCTTCCCGCACAAATGTTGATTCACTAATTTGCCCAGCAGGTTCAGGCAACGACGCAAAGGGCTTGGCCGGCGTTTACGCTCTGCCCTTCCTTGACGAGCAGGCGCTCGACCTTCCCGCTCTTGGGCGAGCGGATTTCGTTTTGCATTTTCATGGCTTCGACAACGAGCACGCCCTGCCCGGCTTCCACGGTGGCGCCAACTGCCACCAGCAGGCGAACGACCTTGCCGGGCATCGGCGCAAGGATTTCCTGACGGCCTTCCACTTCGACCGGGCCGTGCTTTCGCCCGCGCCACGCGCGCGGGTCGATGATCTCGGCGGAGAATTCGTGCGGGCCGCACTGCAGATTCAGCGTGCCGTCCGCTGAACGCGAAACGTGGATCTCAAACGATTGCCCACCGAGCATCACGGAAACGGCGTTCGGCGCAATCTGCATCGCGTCGGCATCGAGGGCTTGACCGTCAAGAGAGACGCCCCACAACTCGCCTTTTTGTTCCAGTTCGACGATGTGCTTACGTTTGCCGTCTGCGCCGGTGAGCTGAATCTCCAATTTCATGGCATGTGATCCATTTGCCGGCGCCGCCCTTCCATTTTCCAGCGGGATGGAGCCTCCTGCGGAGCTGTGCCTCCCGTCGTGGACGCATTCGATTGCGCGCTGTGCCACAAGGCAGCGGCGATCAGCGCGGCTTCTTCGGTTCCGGGACGCGGCGAAGCTGCCGGAGGATGTGGCCGCGCGAGCATCTCATCAAGCCACTTGGTGTGAATTGCTCCGCGAAGAAATTCCGGTTCGGCAAGGATTCGGCGGAACAGGCCGACGTTCGTGCGAATGCCCATGATGGTGTATTCGTCGAGAGCGCGGCGGAGGCGGGCGATGGTCTCTTCGCGGCTGTTGCCCCAGGCGATCAATTTGCTGAGCAACGGATCGTAGTCCATCGGCACGGTCCAGCCTTCGTATACTCCTTCATCGAGGCGAATGCCCGGGCCGGTGGGCACGTGGCACGAAATAATTTTGCCGGGAGAGGGGAAAAAATTGTTGTCCGGGTCCTCGGCGTAGAGGCGAACTTCCATTGCGTGGCCGCGCGGCGTGATCGTTTCCCATGCAAAGGGCAAGCGGTGATCGGCGGCGATGGCGATCTGGAGCTTCACCAGGTCGAGGCCCGTTACCTGTTCGGTGACGGGATGCTCCACCTGCAAACGCGTATTGACCTCGAGAAAATAAAAGTTGAGGTCGGCATCCACCAGGAATTCCACCGTCCCCGCGTTGGTGTAGCCTCCGGCGCGGCCCAGGCGTACCGCTGCGTCGCCCATTTTGCGGCGGAGTTCCGGAGTCACCACGGGCGAGGGCGCTTCCTCGACGACCTTCTGGTGGCGGCGCTGCACGGAACATTCGCGCTCGCCCAGCGAAACACAGCGGCCGTGCGCGTCGGCGAGAATCTGAATTTCGATGTGTCGCGGCCCGACCAGATATTTTTCCAGGAACACCCGCTGGTCGCCGAAAGCGTTCAGCGCTTCGGACGCCGCATCGCGCCACGCCGATGCGAAGGCCGCATCATTCGGCACCACGCGCATCCCTTTTCCGCCGCCGCCAGCGATGGCTTTCAGCAGCACGGGGTAGCCCATGCTTTGGGCGAGTGCCTGCGCCTCCGAGGGATTTTCGATCGGGTCGCTTGTGCCCGGCACGGTCGGCACTTCGGCGCGCCGCGCCAGTTGTTTGCCGGCGGTCTTCGAGCCCATCGCTTCCATGGCCTCGGCGGAAGGGCCGATGAAGGTAATGCCCGCATCAGCGCAGGCGCGGGGCAACGCCGCATTTTCCGCAAGGAAGCCGTAGCCCGGATGCAGAGCGTCGCAACCGGATTTCTTCGCCACGTCCATCAGCTTATCGATGCGCAGGTAGCTCTCGCGGGAAGACGCCGGGCCGATCAGGTAGGCTTCATCGGCGAGCCGCACGTGAAGAGCGGCGCGGTCCACTTCGCTATACACGGAAACGGTCTGGATGCCCAACTCGCGGCAGGCTCTCAGGATGCGTACTGCGATCTCACCGCGATTGGCGATCAGGATTTTTTTGAACATTTGCGATTGGGCAACTGGCTGGATTTTACCATGCGGAGCGCATCATCGACGTTGCGGCACGCCTCTACAAACGTCCGGCCCTGCGTGTTGACCCCGGGCACTTCCTTTATGTACGCGATGAACCAGTCTCCACGCTTTTCTATGACGCGAGTCAATTGGCCCCTCATAGCGGTATGTTGGCGTGTTTCTTTTTGGGGTTGGTGTCGCGCTTGTTTTCGAGGGCGCGCAGCGAGGTGATGATGTGCGCGCGAGTGGTCGCGGGCTCGATTACGGCGTCAATGTAGCCGCGCTCGGCAGCGACAAAAGGGTTCGCGAAGCGGTTGCGGAACTCGGCGATCTTTTCCTTGCGTAGAGCGGCGCGGTCCTTTTCAGGCGCATTGCTGAGTTCGCGCTTGTAGACGATGTCCACCGCGCCTTCCGGACCCATCACCGCAATCTCCGCCGTCGGCCAGGCAAAATTCGCATCGGTGCGGATGTGCTTGGAGGCCATGACGCAATAGGCTCCGCCATAGGCCTTGCGGGTGATGACGGTGATTTTCGGCACCGTGGCTTCGGCAAATGCGAACAAGAGCTTCGCACCGTGGCGAATGATGCCGCCGTATTCCTGTTGCGTGCCGGGCAAAAATCCCGGAACGTCTTCGAAGGTAATCAAGGGAATGTTAAAGGCGTCACAGAAGCGCACAAAGCGGGCGGCCTTCACCGAAGCGTTGATGTCCAGCGTCCCCGCAAGGAAGGCGGGCTGATTGGCCACGATGCCCACGGGCCGGCCGTCGAATCGCGCAAAGCCCACAACAATATTTTTAGCGTAATGCTCGTGCACTTCAAAAAAGTAATTTTCGTCCACCAGGGCGTGAATCACGTCCTTGATATCGTAGGGTTTCAGCGGGTCTTCCGGAACAATGGAGTTCAGCGATTCCTCGCGGCGATCGGCGGGATCGTTCGAAGCGCGGCGCGGCGGATCCTCGAGGTTGTTCGACGGCAGAAACCCGATCAGTTCGCGGACCATGGCCAGGCAATCGGCATCGTCGCGGGAAACAAAATGCGCCACGCCGCTGGTGGAATTATGCGTCATGGCCCCGCCGAGCTCCTGCTTGGTCACCTCTTCGTGCGTCACGTTCTTGATCACATCGGGCCCGGTCACGAACATGTACGAAGTGTCGCGGGTCATCAGCACAAAATCGGTAATCGCGGGGGAATACACCGCGCCGCCCGCGCAAGGGCCCATGATCGCGCTGATCTGCGGGATCACGCCGCTGGCCAGGGTGTTGCGCAGGAAAATTTCCGCGTAGCCCGCAAGCGAAGCGACGCCTTCCTGGATCCGCGCACCGCCGGAATCGTTCAAGCCAATTACCGGCGCGCCGTTGCGCATGGCCAGGTCCATGATCTTCACGATTTTCTGCGCATTGGTTTCCGAAAGCGATCCGCCGAACACGGTGAAATCCTGGGCGAAAACGTAGACCAGCCGCCCTTCGATGCGCCCGAATCCCGTGACGAAGCCGTCGCCGGCCGGCCGCTGATCTTCCGAGCCGAAATCCACGCAACGGTGCCGCACAAACTTGTCGAGTTCCTCGAAGGTGCCCTCATCGAGAAGCAATTCAATCCGTTCGCGCGCGGAAAGCTTTCCGGCCTTGTGCTCGCGTTCGCGGCGCTCGGCTCCGCCCCCGGCTTCGGCCTCCTCCGAAATGCGGCGCAATTGCTCCATCCGGTCCGCGTTCGCGGACGATTCCCAGGTACGATTCCTATCAGCCAAGAGGCCCTCCGTCGGGCGCATCGCTCTTTGGAGCGAAAATCAAAACAGCGGCGTGGGTCGCCAGCCATACCGTGCCGAGCAGCAGCACCACGCCCAGCAGTATTTCCGCCAGGATGGCGCCGGCACGCGGCAGAGGCGATTCGATTGACGTGACGTAGAGAGTGGCGCGCACCAGGATCACCATCGCGCTCAGGGTCGTCGCCACGATCATCAACGTCGTCAGTATGGAAAGTATTATCTGTTTCATAGCCGGTACAGGCGATGACGTTTCCAGCCAGCCAAAGCATAACGCATTCGAGCGCAAAGCTGAATGCATGGAGACTCCGTCGTCAAATAAGGCCTGCAGATAAATTGCGGCTGGAAGAATTGCATTGGCGAGGCATGGCCTAAAGCGGGAAATCCTACCGCAGGCCGGACCAATCGTCGGCGACCACGATCGAATCGCTGGGGTTCGAGGGGTCGTACTTCACGCTGGTCGGATATCCGGTCACCAGCCGCTCAACTTTCACCTGGCTCTCCAGCCCGGTGATGTCCTGCGCGGTCTGATACGTAACGCCGGAAATCGAATAACTATAGGAGACCAGGCTGCGGGGCCGGTCATCCGCCACGGACTGCGAGCGCATGCCAAGAAAGCCTCCGCGCTTTTCTATGGGTGGCGCGGGATGCTGCGCGAGTTCCACCACTTGCCCCTCCGCAATTCGCCCGATCAAATTCAGATGCAGCCTGCGCTTGCGCTCCTCCGCCTCGGGATCAGCCGCGGGACGCGCGAAAGCATACGCAATCAGGGCCATGGCGGCGAGACTTCCGCCACCAATCATAAGCAGCAACTTCCAATCGGCGAGCAATTCTTTCAACGCTCAACCCCTTGCACACATAAATGTTGGAATGTTTGATAGAGCAGGCCAACCGCGCCGCCACCTGAGCGAAACACCTGACGGTACCCCAGCCTTCCCTACTGCCTTGTATAGTACCCAATGCGGGCAAGCTAAGCGAAGTCAGGAAGCCGGGGCATGCACCGGATTGTGCAACACGCCGATTCCGGAAACCGAAACGTCCACGGTGTCGCCGGCGACAATCGGCCCCACTCCGGCGGGAGTGCCAGTGGCAATCACATCGCCCGGAACCAGGGTCATCATCCGCGAAATCCAGCGAAGCAGAAACTCCACCGGGTAAACCATCAGCGAAGTATTGCCGGACTGCTTCACCACGCCGTTCACGCGCGCTTCCACCAGCGCGTTGCGCGGGTCAAGCTGCGTCTCAATGTGCGGCCCCACCGGGCAGAAGGTGTCAAAGCCCTTGGCGCGGGCGAACTGCACGTCGCTCTTCTGCAAGTCGCGAGCGGAGATGTCGTTGAGGCAGGTGTAGCCGAGTACATAAGACAGCGCGTCATCCGAATCGCTCAGTTGCGCGCATTTCTTCCCGATGATCACGGCGAGTTCGGCTTCGTAGTCCACATGGTTCGAATAGCGGGTGAGCACGATCGGCTCATCCGTCCCGATTACCGATGAGGGCGTCTTCAAAAAAATCATCGGTTCTTTCGGAACCTGGTTGCCCATTTCAGAGGCATGCGCGGCATAGTTGCGCCCCACGCACACGATCTTCGACGGCTCGACCGGCGCAAGCAATCGTGCTTCGCGCACAGGCAGCGAAGCCTCTTCCCGCGACCACTTCAACCAGGGAGGAGCCGAAATCCCATGGATGATCTCGCTTTCGATTAAGCCGTATAAGGGCAAAACTCGTGAAGCCACACCTGCGGACTTGGGGACAAAGCGGCAAAATTTCATTTTATGGGAACCTATTCAGCGGGAGGTATGCGTACCCTGAGCTTCTCGCGCCCGCCACACAATCATACCAATCCACGAGAGGGTTGCAAAAAGCAGATAGACGACCGCTCCCAACACGAAGACGTGGAAAGTGCTGTAGTAATACTGAAGCAGGGTGAATTTCAGGCTGAGAATGCAGTACGTCAGGGTCAGCACGCTCCAGGCCAGCAACCCGGAAACCAGCAATTCCCCCGAGGAGACCAGGAAACGCAGCACCGGCAATGCCGCAATCGCCGCAAGCAACAATGTGGCTGTCACGTTCCGCTGCTGCGCCAGCGGCTCCAGGAAGGGCACGCGATTCGCGACCAGGACCCAGGCGACAAACACCAGCGACAGCCAAATCCCGGTGTACAACCCTACCCGAATGGGCGCGTTACGAAGAAATTGGAACCACCGGTAACCCGGTGGGCTGAAGTTCGCTGGCATAGTGCTGGGCCGCCTACCAGGGAGCCGGCCATCACTATAAACACGACTTCAGCGGGAAGGTTGCGCAACTTCCACCGCTGCAGCAAGACTCGGAGCGCTTTCGTTGCCCGAGCGATCCACGGCTGTTACGGTGTACCAATAGTGCCGGCCGACCTGCACGGAGTTATCACGATAAGCGGGTGACGGCAAGAGATCTGGCGTGAGCAGGGCACCACGCAGACCATCCTGCTCGCTGCGATAGACGCGGTACCCGGCCAGGTCGGATTCCACGTTGATAGACCAGGAAAGCTCCACCGCCAGGGAGCTCGGGGCGGCCCCAGGCTGAATGACCGCAACGATGCCTTGCGGCGCGGCGGGGGGAAAAGTGTCCTTCGGCGTCACGATGGCCATCGGCGAGTCGCTCGATTCGAGCTCCCCCGCAGGCGATCCAATGACACTGCGCACGATATAGGCGTACGTCTTCCCGTAATCGAAACCGGAGTCGCGATAATCGGTTGTGGCCGTCGCGCCAAGCTGTAGCAGCGGCGATTTCCAGTTCGCCTGCCGGGGATCACTGGCGGCAGCTCCCGCCGTCGCGGGATCCAACTCGCCGCGGTAGACGTGATAACTTGTCGCGCCCGAAAGTGGCCCGCCGGCAGAAGTACGAGCTGGCGCAGGCCATTTCAGATCGATACCCTGCTCGGTCACGCTCGCGTCCAGGGAAGCAACCCGTTCGGCGACCGGATAGAGATGCAACGTGACGTCTTTTGAATCGGGCGAGGGGCGCTTCGCGGATAAAAGTGTGCGGACGCGATAGACAAACGGCTGGCCGGAACGAAGCTGGGGATCCGACGGCGAGACGGGATCGACAAATTGCACCTGGCCGCGCTGCGAATAGCGCGCAACCAGCGCCCCGGGAACCGTGTCCACCGTCCGGAACGACTTGGGATCCGCCGTGCCATCGGCGCGCAATGTTCCCCGCAAAACTTCAAAGGACGGCACCTGCGGGAGTGAGTGGCCCAGCGTGCTCTTCCCCGGCATGGTGAAGGTGAGCAACACCCCGTCTCCCACCTGCTTGGCGGCAAGATCCAGGATGGCCTGAGGCACCGGTGGAATGGGGGGCATCGGTTCGCCGGGAGCGCCGCAGCCCGCCACAAGCATGAAAATGGAAGATAGAAAATAGAAAACGGTAACGGACGGCGCGCTTAGTTTTTGCAGGCGGGGTAGCGTCCCAGATCTATTTTCCATTTTCGAATTTCAATTTTCAGGACTTAGAGAATATAACGGCTCAAATCCTGGTTCTTCACGATATCGGCGAGCTGCTTGTTCACGTACGCCGCGTCAATCTTCACGTTTTTCTTCTTGAGGTCGGGCGCTTCGAAGGATAGTTCGTCCAGAACTTTTTCGAGAATGGTATGCAGCCGGCGCGCGCCGATATTTTCCGTCTGCTCGTTCACGCTGGTGGCGAAGCGGGCGATGGCCTGCACGGCATCCTCGGTAAACTGCAGCTTCACCCCTTCGGTTTCGAGCAGCGCGATGTACTGCTTGATGAGGGCGTTTTTCGGCTCGGTGAGAATGCGGACGAAGTCCTCTTCCTTCAACGACTGCATTTCCACACGGATCGGCAGGCGGCCCTGCAGTTCGGGGATGAGATCGGACGGCTTGGTGACGTGAAACGCGCCCGCGGCGATGAATAAAATATGGTCGGTGCGGATCATGCCATAGCGCGTGTTGACGGTCGTGCCTTCGATGATCGGCAGGATGTCGCGCTGCACGCCTTCACGGGAAACGTCCGGGCCGTGGCCCGACTCGCGCCCGGCGACCTTGTCGATTTCGTCGACAAAGATGATGCCCATCTGCTCGGCGCGTTCGACGGCGATGCGCGTCACCTGGTCCATGTCAATCAACTTGTTTTCTTCTTCCTGGATCAGGTATTCGAAGGCGTCGGCCACGCTCATCTTGCGTTTTTTCTTCTGCTGCCCGAAAAAGCCGCTGAGCATGTCCTTCAGGTTGACGTCCATCTCCTCGACGCCCTGATTGGAGATAATTTCAAAGGAAGGCATGGCGCGCTCGCGTACCTCCAGATCCACCATGCGCTGGTCCAGCTTCCCTTCGCGCAATTGCACGCGCAGCTTTTCGCGGGTGCGCTGCGTCTGCTCGCGTTGGGCGGCGCGTTCCGCCTCCGGCGTTCCCGGAGCCTCCACCTGCGGCGGAAGCAGCAGGTCCAGCACACGCTCCTCGGCGGCTTGCTCGGCGCGATCCGCCACTTCGTCCAGCTTTTCCTCGCGCACCATGTCAATGGAAGTCTCCACCAGGTCGCGCACCATCGATTCCACATCGCGCCCGACGTAGCCGACTTCCGTATACTTCGAAGCTTCCACCTTCACGAACGGGCAGCCCGCCAGGCGCGCCAGCCGGCGCGCGATTTCCGTCTTTCCCACGCCGGTCGGCCCGATCATCAGAATGTTTTTCGGCAACACGTCTTCGGCGATCTCCGGCGGCAACTTTTGCCTGCGGACGCGATTCCGCAAAGCAACGGCCACGGCGCGTTTCGCCGCCGCCTGCCCGACGATGTATTTGTCGAGTTCCACCACGATTTCCCGCGGCGTCATGTCGTCCAGCGCCGGAAGCAATTCCCCTTCTTCGGTGGGCACGCTGCCGTTGCCGCCCGGAAATAATGTGATTTCTTTATCGGTCTTGATAGCCATGAAAGTTCGATTCCTTGCCTTGGCCGGAGGCGACGATTCCGGCGGTTCCCCTAGATCTCTTCTACGGTAAAGTTCGCGTTGCTGTAAATGCAAATTTCGCTGGCGATGCGCATGGCCTCCAGCGCAAGCTCCTTGAGCTGCAATTTCGTGTGCTTCATCATCGCGCGCGCGGCGGCCAAAGCATAGACCCCACCGGAACCGATGGCGCAGAGGCCGTCATCGGGTTCGATCACGTCGCCGTTCCCGGAGAGCACGAACGTCGCTTTCGAATCGGCCACGATCAACAAGGCTTCCAGATGGCGCAGCGCGCGATCCTTGCGCCACTCCTTGGCCAGTTCCACGGAACCCTTTTGCAGATTACCCGAATGTTCCTGCAGTTTGCCTTCGAAACGTTCGAATAACGAGATTGCATCGGCGGTCGAGCCGGCAAACCCAGCAACGACCTTGTCGTTATACAAACGCCGCGTTTTTCTGGCGGTATGCTTGATGACGTGATCGCCCATGGTCACCTGTCCATCGGCGATCAGCACAACTTTGCTGTCTTTCCGGAGGCACAAAACTGTTGTGCCGTGAATCTGCGGCTCTCTCGAAGTGTGACCCATTCCCTTAGTATACCGTGCCACCGCTGTCCGGTCATTTTTGCGGGACTTTCGCGAGCGTCGCAGCAAGAGCGCCCCATCAATTGGCTAGTGGAATTTCCTTGAACGCGATGACCTTATAGGAGATCGGTCCCTCGGCCGCTCGCGCGAGGCAACTGTTGTAGTTGATGCCCCGTCCGACATTGCTGTTCGGGTTTCCCGGCCCTGTCTGGCTGAACGAACTCGCGCCGAGGCTCCCCATCAAATTGCCGCCGGCATCGCGGGTCTTGGCTATAAATACGGCTCCGTCGATTCCGCCCGTGCCGCCTCTTGTCGAAACAAAGTTGCCCTGCCCGATTACCAGCACGACGCCCTCCCAGGTTGCATCCGGATCGTAATGCAGTGTGCCAGTCACCAGTAGCAGACCGTAGCCAGTGTTGTGCCATCCGTTCATGTCCAGATCCCCGTTCACGACGATGGTCATCGGATGAGTGGCTGACATCCCGGAAGGAAAACTGCTCGGCGTTGCCGGTCCGGTTATCACGGCGTCGGCGCTGCTAGTGATGTCCTGCACCACCGCGTCCAGTCCGCTGGGCGACATCCAATTCTGGTTCGTGTACAGGCTGACGTCAGCTATGGTTGCCGCTCCTGTAGAAGGGGCCAGTGGGGGTCCCGGATTTAGTATTGGAAACCCCTGGTAGTTACCACCGGGCGAAGCTCCGGTGGTGATATTGGTCTTGGAAGCGTCGCCCCCGGTTCCGTTTGTGTATCCGATCGCGAAGACGGCTGCTGTTGAGCCGGCGCACTGATCCTGGCCGAGAACGTTGAAAGTGTTTGTACCGGGTCCCGTGAAAGTGACGTTGTTTCCGGCGAGCGTAAGCGCGGATGGGAAGCTCTGGGTATTCAGGTCAGGAAAAAGCACATCGGGGCGGACTATATACTGAAGCATTTTTTGGCCGCCGCTGGGCAGGACCGCGTAAGCAGTAATCTCCAGCGCCTGCAACGCGGTGGGCGATGGAGTGGGAGTTTCGACCATGCCCGGGGCCGGAACGTTGGTTACGGTTCGATTTTCCGGATCATAGAAGAGTGGCGTGAACGGGTCCACGTCTCCATCGTTGTTAACGTCCACTCCGCCGGTGCCGTTGCCCAGGGATTTCTCGGTCAGCGCATTGATGCGCACCCATTTATAGGCGGGGCCCGGAAATCCCGCGACCGGCGAAACCGAAGTAATTTTCGTGACGATTCGCGTGGAGACGTCCACGCCAAATTCCTGTTTGTACTGGAGATCGGGGTAGGTCGCGGGGTTGGCAGTGTCGTCCGGCGCGACGGTCTCGCCGGGCAAGGGATTAATGATGTACACGACCTGGGTAAGCGGCATCGGATTCGCCGGCAGGGGAATATAGTTCGAATTTGTCGGCAAGAGCCTGCCGCGCGCCTCCTCCATTCCCGCCAGCGCCGCGTAATAGGAATTGGTGGAAGTGCGATAGTTTCTCGCCAAAGCCGTGTCTGTGCCAGAGGAAACGATCAGCGCGATGGCCACCACGCTGACCAGCAGCAATGCAAAAATCGCAATAAGCAGAGCGGCCCCGTGCTCGCGGCGGGTCCCGTCAAATTGGCGATTGCGATTCATAAATCCAGCGTCGATCTTCCTTCTCAATTGGACGGATTTATCCGATGTCCCCTGCCGTTGAGTTCCACCAGCATGGGCAATCCCGTTTGCATGTCCGGCTGCCGCGTCTTCACGATCAAGGTGATGTTGACGTCACGAATGTTGCTGGGGATGCCGCTGCTTCCGGCGGCGATACTGGGGCAGGGCAGCGGCCCCGAAGGCGTATCGCAGGTGTACTGAAAGATTGGCTGCACGGCAGAGTTCATGACATTGGTAAGGAAGGGCACCATCACTCCGGCTGCGGACGTCGCCGTCACGGGATCCGTCCCCGCCGTTTTTGGAACCACGGCGCGAAAGAGCGTCTGCGTCGCGGGAACGAGTTGGTAACGGATCCAGCTTACGCCCGAGCCATTTCCCAAATCCGTCTCCACGATCAAATCAAAATCGCCCGGCGTCTGGCATGTTCCGCCGCCTGCCGTCCCAACAAAGCAGGGCGATATCGCGTAATTCGGATCCCATGCCACTGGGCTGACGGCGTACTGCGAAGAGTCCGCCGGCAGAAAGGAAAACAGGCTTTGCGCGGGATAACCGGAGACGTTGAAGTCCCGCACGATCTGGTCTACCGCCAGGCGCGCCTCCTGGAATGCTCCGGAGACCTGCGTCTCACTGGAATATTTCTTCTGCGAAAGCTGCAGCAATTCAAACATGGCAGCGGTTATCACGACGAATATGGCCGTGGCGATCATCAATTCCATGACGGTGAATCCGCGCTCCGATTGAGGAGTTGCGGCCCTCATTTCGACACCATGGTGTCCAGCGAAACGGGAAAGGCAATGGTTTTCATCCCGCGTCGGAATACTCCGACGATAATGCGTCTGCCGGTCACGGGGCCGTTTGTCCCGCTGGTCACGGTGACCACCGCCCACCGGACATCATTGAGGGCCCCCGAAGGGTCGTTCGGGTCAGTGTAGGTGAACCCGTACCCGGCTGTCGCCGTGGTTGGCGTGAAATCAATGATGGGTGAATTATTAAACAGCACCACCGGACAGCCCACCATCCCCAATTGGGTCGGGTCTCCGATATTGCACGTTTGGCCCAGTGGACAAGTCACGCCGAGCGAATCGCTGAATGTAGTTGAGGTCAAGGGTACGGCCCGCAAGGCTTCCATCTGCCGCTGCGCGATCACCAGCGCGGTACCATCGCTGCGATTGTTGGCATTCATCATCATCGAAGTCGGCACAAGCTGGGCCACTGCCACCAGTCCGACCACCACAATCACCGTGGCAATCAGCATCTCCACCAGCGTGAATCCCCCCTCGCAGCCATGACAGGCAGCCGGTGTTCTTGCGTAGCTCGGGTGCCGTCGGTTCTTCATCGCGTTTGTTGCCAGTTGCCGGCGGTATCGCCGCTCCAGATTTGGATCGATCCCGCGGGCATCAAAAGCACGGCCCGAAATCCGCTTTCCGGCGAGCCGGGTGCACTCAGATAGACAACGGTGATGTTCGCGGGGTTCAAAGCGCCGCGAGGGTCAAACTGAAGGGTCCCTCCCGCTGGCGGTACTGCTGTGGGAGTCGTTGCACCCAGCGCGGCCGCGGCCGGCAAGGATGCCGCCCCAGGGACAGAGCCCGCATCGATCAAATTTCCGTCGGAACCGAGCAGGATTACCCGCGCACTCACCCCAGTCAGCGGGTTGTGGTTCACGTCGGTCATAGAAGCCCGTGTCATTGTGGGATTCCCGGAATCCGGCTGAATCACGCAATCAACGGTTCTGTTAAGCCGGATGGCTTCATAACGCGTTAAACGCAGGATATCGGCCATCTGTGTCGCCGCGTTGCTGAGCTGGTAAAAGTGGTAGGCCCGCAAGAAATATGGCATGGCGACGGCCGCCAGAATCATGGCCACCGCCATGGCTACGACAAGTTCCGTGAGGCTGAAGCCGGAATCCCGCCGAGCCTTCATTTCAGTCCAATCCTGCGTCCCATGATAACAACCGCCCGTGGCGCCGTCTGCGGTACGGTCGCATATTCTCTCTTTGACTGGGACCTATTAACTTATCAGGCTTCCCGCCTGGCAGATAGAGGCTGCTCTACTAGCTAATACATAGTCACTAAGCCCGCCAGTGACCTTGGACCTGAGCCTTTGGGAAGGATGATAAACCCTAGACCGGCGGTCCGCGGGCATTATTAGAAGATTGTATAGATTCAGTTACTTCGGTTTCTTGCCGCCGGTCTCTTTGAATCGCTGGACCAGGGCTTCACGGGAAAAGAAGTCCGCAGCAAGTGGCGGATTGATCTGGCAACTGTCGTAAAAAACCTGGGAAATGCGCCGGCCGTCGCGCTCTCGCGTGACTTGCATCGGCACCTGCACGCCACCGTTCGGCCGGTAGTTCGAGAATATCGTGACGTCTTCCCGCTCCTGGCGGGTGTTTTCGTCTTTCACCCGCACCACGCTGCGAATCAGCAGGTGCGTCGAGCGGTCCACGGCCAGGCGGTAAACGCGTTGCTCCTGATCAGAAATCTCCACCCAATCCACTTCTCTCAAGTCCACCGTGTCGTGCCCGCCCCAGTGAAACCCAAGTTCCGGATCCTTCAAACTCAGCCTCAGCAAATTATCCGAGCTGCGCCGCACCGCTTCCAGAAACTCCGCGACCGAGTCTTCCGGCATGTCGGAAACTCCGCCGCGGTCCATCGTCCAACCGTGCTCTCCGCTGAACAAGGTGATCACCAGGCCGCCGTGCGACAAATCCAGTTCCTGCACCCCAATCATGTAGCCCAGCAGCGTGTTGCGCCCGTGCGCGATGTAGTCGGTGCGATTCTTGTCCGGGAATTCCCAGGAATCCTTGAACTGGACGTAACCCGCAAGCGCACCGTTGTGCCCGATCGCCGCGCGGCGCCCGTCGCACTGGCGCTGCCTCATATCCAGGTACAGTGGCCCGCCCAGGCCCTGAACCAATTGAGCCAGTATTTGCCTGGCCTTGGCCTCGCTGGCCTCCGGCGCCACCATATCCGGATTTTGCGCGCGCGCGGCGAACGGCGTCAGCAGAATTGCCAACACCGCGCACGCCCAACAAGTTTTGCCGCTTAGCCGCACAGCACGGAGCCTCCGTTGACGTTCAATATTTCTCCGGTCATGAAATTCGAAAGGTCGGAAGCCAGAAACAGCATTGGCCCGGCAATCTCTTCGGCGGTTGCCGCGCGCCCCAGCGCAATCACGGTCGCGGCCATCTTTTGCCCCGCTTTCGAGTTCAGCACCGCGTTCGACATATCCGTCGCCACCCATCCCGGCGCCACGCTGTTCACCAGGATGCCGTGCCGCGCCAACTCCGTCGCCAGCCCCTTCGTCAGGCTGATGATGCCGCCCTTCGAAGCACCGTAGTGCACATGCAGCGATTCGCCGCGCTGCCCCGCCGTGGAACTGATCGGAATAATTTTCCCGCTCTTCTGCTTGATCATGTGCGGCACCGCGAAGTGAATCACCGAGTAAACGCTCTTCAGGTTGATGCGAATCATGTCGTCCCACTGCTTCTCGGACATCTTCTCGATGGGCAGGTCCTCCGGGTTCCAGACGCCCGCGTTCGGCACCAGGATGTCCAGCCGCCCCAGGCGCTTGATGGTGTGCTCCACCAGCTTGCCGTTGTCGCTGTGCTTGCCGGCGTCCGCTTTGAAGGCTTCCACGCGCGTGCCGTGTTTTGCGGCTTCCTGCTCCACCTGCTTCGCCGCTTCCTTCGCGGAATTGTAACTGAACACCACGTCCGCTCCGGCTTGCGCAAATAATTTGACCGCGGCCGCTCCGATGCCGCGCGAGCCTCCGGTGATAAGTGCCGCTTTGCCTGCCAAAGAAATCATGGTTCCCCCATAGTCAGATTCGTAAACTCGTTCTCCAGGTTGGTCGCCGCTTTCATGGCTTTCCTGCTGGAATCTTGTGTGCCGCCCGCGCTGCGCCGACGAAATCGCTGAACAACCGTTCGGCGAGTGGGTCGCCTTCCATGCGTTCCGGATGCCACTGCACCCCGGTCACCCAGTTCGTGTCCCCGGCCCACTCCACGCTTTCGACAATCCCGTCGGGTGAGCGCCCGGTAATCTTCAATTGCTTCCCCGGTTGCTCGATCGATTGGTGGTGCGAGCTGTTCACCACCGCTTCGGCGGCTCCCGCAAGCGCCGCCAGACGGCTTCCGGGCTCAAATCGGGCCGGATGGCGCGGGTCGTCCTTGGGCTCGGGCGTCAAGTCCTTCCGCCGGTGCGCCACGGTTGTTCGCGTTTCGCTCTGCAAGTCCTGAATCAGCGTCCCGCCCAGGTACACGTTCAAAAGCTGGCAGCCAAAGCAGATCGCCAGGACAGGCTTCTTCTCGGCAAAAGCATGGTCCAAGATCGCCCGGTCCGTCTCTTCCCTTGGCGGATCGGCGGGCTCCGACTTTCCGGCATTGCTACGGCCGTATTCCTGAGGATCTACGTCCGCCGGGCTGCCGGGCAGCACAAAACCGTCCAGCGTGGGCAGAAGGGCCCGCAGGCGCTCGGAATCGGTCAACGACAGCTCCACCGGCTCGCCCCCGGCCCGCTCGACTGCCTCCGCGTAATAGCGATTCTTGCCCCGCCAGGGAAGCAGACTGCCTCGCCCCTCCTCGGACGTGCGCCAGGGGATGCCGATGCGGGGCCGGTTGGGACCATTGGGAGTCATGGAACCCAGCATCGTAGCATCCCCCCAAACCCTGCGGCAACCAGCCCTGCCGGATGTGGAACAGCCCCGTCACATCGTATCGCTTTGGCGAAGCTGAAGTGCTTGGGCGATAAGCGGCGGAAGGGGCTGGCCGCTTCCATAGAAGCGTGGGAGCCCAATTGCCGAATAGAGCTACGGAACCGGTTGGAACGCCGGGACACCGAACTGCCAAAGCAGGAAGCTCCAGGAATTCGCCTGCGATTCTTGATAGCTTTTCTCTGTGCTAGCGCCGTGACCACCTTCGTAATCGACACATAGCAATATCGGGCGGCCGCTTGTGCTAGCCGCCTGCAAACGGGCTGCCAGCTTGCCCGGCTGCCAGGGACTGAGACGAGGGTCGTTAATCCCGGCGGTGAGCAGAACTGCCGGATAAGGTATTCCGCTCTTGACGTGCTGGAGCGGGCTCATCGCATAGAGGGCATTGAAGCCGTCTTCAGTCTTCGTTGTGCCGAACTCCACAATGTTTGGCGAACCGTTCGCCGTAGCGTCTATGCGCAACATATCTACGCCGCCGTAGTCGAAAATTGCCGCGGCGAACAGGTCGGGTTCCTCTGTTATTGCTCGGCCAACCGGAATGCCCCCCGCGCTCGCACCTTGCGCCGCTAGATATCCCGGAGAGGTGTACTTCCTCTCCACCAGATATCGAGCGCAGGCGATGAAATCCAACCACGTGTTGGGTTTCGTTTGCTCCTTTCCCTGCTTGTGCCACTCCTCCCCGTATTCGCCGCCGCCTCGCACATGACACACCGCATAAACTCTGCCTCTTTCGTACCAAGCCAGCAGCATTTGGTCGAACTCTGGACCAAGTGATACTCCGTAGGCGCCATAGGCCCTCAGTGTAGTGGGATTCTTGCCGTCCATCTTGATACCCTTCGGATGGGCAATGGACAGCGGTACGAGTGTGCCGTCGTAACTCCGAACTTTCAGTTCCTCGGACTCGACGTTTGCGAATTCATCGTTTGGCCCGTCAGGTTCCAGAGTTGTCTTTGATAATTGCCTGGTCGACGAATCGTAGACATAAATTTTGTAAGCCTTCGTCCATGAACCAACAGACAGTAGCGCGCCGGGGAGCCGGGGATCGGTAGCCAAGACCGACGCGGAACCCTCAAATGGAAGAGGAATACGTTCGGCTTTAGGCTTGGAGCCAAAGGGAACGCGCAGCACTCGGTCAACGCCGCCATCGAGAACGTGAACGTAAAGCGCGTCCTGAGCCTGAGACATGTCTACGATTACCGCGTCCCCACCAGGAACAATCGTTTCGGCAGCCGACAGATCGGGATTCCGCGCGTCAAGGCGAATGATGCGGTAGCGTGGAGCGTTTTTGAAGGTCAGTAAGTACAAATCGTCCCCGTGCACCACTACATCGCCGACCTCATCCGAAAAATCGGCGACTTTGCGCCACAAGGGATTTGGTTTGCCTATGCTTTCGGCGGATGCGATGTAAAACGCGCTGTTGGGTGAAACAATGGGGATTCCGATTCTGCCCAGAGCGTATTTCGAGTTCGGCTCCGTTTTAATCATGGAAACTTTGCGCGGATCGACGTCGATCGCCGGGATTGCCCCGTAACCAAACACCGCCGTGTCCTTTTCTGACTTTGAACCAACCTTGTGCAGGAAAACTTTGCTCTTCTGGCGCGTCTCCGTCACGGGCGCTCCGGCAGGTAGCGTTCGCCACCTGCCGTACACAAAAGACTGATTATCCGGTAGCCACACAGGGTTTGCGTGGGCGCAACAACTGGTAATGACATCCCCGGTCTCGCGCCCTGACGCAATTTCGAAGATATGGATTTCGGTGTCGTACTCCGATCCTCCCGGAGTGATGGTCACAGCTACGTACTTAAGGTCATTGGATGGCGCAAAGTAGTCGATGACTTTATTTCCCTTTTGGCGGCTGGCTTCGGCGATGGATATCTTTTCGGGATCTACTAACAGCCGTTCCGCCCCCTTGAGTCCTTTTCGGATATACAGCTTGTACGTGTCTTCCCCAGCGAGAAGCTTCGTATATAGATACACGCCGCCGGGCAACCGAAGCACGCTCCCAACATCGGACTTCGTCGACTCATCCAGTTCGATGATCCGCTGCAAAAGTTTTTGCCTGCCTGGCAGACTGTCGAGCACGGCACGCGCGTATTCATTCTGGCTTTTGAACCAGGACCGCACTTCCGGGTCTTCCAGATTTTCCATGTAGCGGTAGTCATCGGTGAATTTGGTTCCGTAAAAATTCTCCGTGACGGGCCGGACCAGCGCAACCGGCGGACGAGAGGGTGGCGATGCCTTTTTCGGGTACTGAGAGCGAAGATCAGTTGTGCAAACGACAGACAGCGTCGTGACGAGAAATAGCGCTCCGGTGAAAAGCCGCAGTGGTCTCGATCTCACTTTGTTCTCCTGCACGAATCCGGAATTCAGGCGAGTCTAGCACGCCCACACACTAGGGACATTACTCCGCCTCTGCACGGAAGTTGGTGCAATGCCTGCGTCGGGAATTGGCTTGCGTACTTTGGCGGCAGAAGTCCGAAAGGTATGATGTAAGAATCCGCCGATTCACGGATTAGGGTATGAGGGGGTAGCCGGTGCCTTTGGAAATAACACAACGTGAAGCAAATGGGATCTATCTTTTGACACTCAAAGGTCGTCTTGTGCTCGGGCTGGAGAACAACGGGCTTCGCACAATGGTTGATAATCTTCTCGTGTTGGGAGCCACAAAAATTGTCGTTAATCTTGAGCACGTCAATTCGGTCGACAGCGCAGGGCTCGGCGCTCTGATCGACATGCATCGAAAAACAAAAGCCAAAGGCGGACGGCTTCTGCTCACCAACCTCGGTCCGAAGTTGAGGCAAGCATTGGAAATCGCCCGGCTCCTGACATTATTTGAAACGTTTGCGACCGAAGCCGACGCTGTTGCCAGTTTCTGAGCCCTACCCGCCGCGATTACCAGTCGAATCGGGCGAGTGTCGTACCGTTATTCGACTTGTCCGGTAAGCCGGGTGGTCTCAATGGGTCGACGCAACACTCAGATCGAACCCACCTTGCATTGAAAACAATGGCTAAAATCGCCCGTTAGATTAGATCAGCCGGAACGCTACCCTGGCTAGGTTTTGACCATGTGCAGTCAAACGGATCAGTCCTCACTGGGAAGCACGATCGAATCAACTCGATGGATGGTGTTGCATCGACCAGTTGAGCTGGCACGACTAACCAGGAGTTGGCGCGAGGCCGTGATATACACTTACTCTGTGGACGAAACCTTCAAGCATCAACATTGGCCAGCCTTGGAAAAAGATGATGCCGGTTTGATGAAGGAGCTTTTCCAACTCCTGACAGCCCGTGCTGTAGGAAATCAGTACGCCACGGACGGCAGATTTGCAGCAACCATTGCTGTGCTTCCTCCGGGCCTCAGAGCTATGGCGGCGACGCACTGTCTGGACATAAGCCTCACCATCGATAGCATGACGTGGCACTTCGGCAACTTCGGCGAACCAGGATTGGTAGCCGAGACAGAGACCGGACTTCGTGAATTGGGCTTGCACGAGCTCGCTTTATGCTTTGCTGAAGCGAAGGAACTGATGCTCCCTCTCTTGGCTCAGCGGACAGAAGCTGACGGAGACTCTGACGAAATCCTGGAGCGAGCGGGACTCGAAAGACGCGCTGAAGAGCTGAACCTGCGAGCTTTGACAGCATACAGAGTTGGACCGGGTAAGTCTGTTATCTATGAGGCATGGATTAGGCATGCGCGCCAATATCCAGAACGCGTTTTTGGACCCTAGCGCCCCACGACCACAAAATCAGAAGTACAAATCAGTCGCTGAACTTGGTCAGCTCCTGATCAACGCGGTAACCGGAAAAGTGGAATCCTGGTTCCGTAGCTGCCCGGCAATCCGGTTAATCGGGAGCAACATGCAAGTGCTGCGAAGCGTTTGGAAGGGACCTCAACTACCCGCTGGACTCTCCCCGGCCAGATGTGTTCGTATCTGAGCGACAATGCGGTAAGGATTGGTATTTACATAAAACCATTCAGGGGGGATCAGCTTATGAAGTCGAACCACAAACTGGCGGTGGCGGTGCTTGTTGGAGTTTCGATGGGCGTTGCGGGCGCGCATGCGATTCGTGCGCAGCAGGTGAAGCCGGCGCCCGGCTATGTCATCGCGGAAGTGGATGTGACGGACCCCGATACGTTTAAGAAGTACTCGGAGAAGGTGCCTCCAATCGTGGCGGCTTTCGATGGGCACTACCTCGTGCGCGAGGGCAAAATCCAGGTGGTCGAGGGCGAAGTCCCGAAGCGCATCGTGGTGATCGCCTTTGATAGCGTGGAAAAGGCGCGCGCGTGGGAATATTCGCCGGCCTACGAGGCGATCAAGCCGATGCGTCACAGCTCCGCGAAGAGCCGCATCTTTATCGTGGAAGGCTTCGCCCCACAATGACAGCGCAAGTTCGATTGGTTCTCACATGAACGCATAAGGATACCGGCTCCTCGCGCCGAGGGCATCAATGAAAGAAAGGTCGAATTCTTTGGCTTACCGGGGTCGCGAAGCCGTTGGTACAACGGAGTGATTTTCGCCGACGATCTTCGGCTTTGCCGGCGGCGGGCCGGCTTCGCTCTTGAGATAAGACACGACGCCGCGGTACAGGCCTTCGGCAATGCGCTGGCGTTGACTGCCCTCAAGCAGCAGACTTTCATCGTTGGCGTTGCTGACGAAGGAAATCTCCGAGAGCACCGCGGGCATATTTGCGCCGGTCAAGACGACAAACGGCGCCTGCTTCACCCCGCGGTTCGTTTCCTGGCGACTCACAAGCTGGAGTTGCTTTGCCAGTGCGTCCTGGATGTTCACGGCAAATTGCCTTGATTCGGTGAGTTTCTCGTTGCCCGCAATCTTCCTGATCATGTCCGGAAGATTGTGAAGCGACGATTCCGCGAGTGCGTTTTCGCGTGAAGCCAGCGCACTGGATTCGCGCGAGGTTGCCAGGCTCAGGTAAAACGTTTCGACCCCGCGCGTTTGGCGACTGTCGCTCGAGTTTGCATGGATCGAGATGAAGAGGTCCGCGTTGGCATCGTTGGCAATCGCCGTTCTCTCCTCGAGCGACACATGCCGGTCATCTTTACGGGTATAGACCACTTCCGTGCCCGGCAAGTTCTGCCTGATCAACTCGCCGAGGCGCAATCCCACGTCCAGGCAAAGGTCTTTTTCGAGCAGCCCGTGCGGTCCCATCGTGCCGGTGTCATTCCCTCCATGGCCCGGGTCAATCGCGATGCGATTGATTTTCAGGCCTAATTCGCGCGCCAGGGAGAGTTGCCCGCGCCCTCCGGAGGCGGGCGATTGGGCGCGAACATCGATCACCAGGCGATACGGATCCGAAAGAAGTTTCGCGGAAAAATCTTTGGCGCCTTCCGCATCGAGAACCAGCCGGACTACGTCATCGCTATTTTGTGCCACCCGCACCCATTTCAGTAATCCATCGTCATTCGGAACTATTTTTTGCTCGATGAACGGGCCAAGCTTGGCTTTATGCAGATCGAAATAGATGCGATCGGGCGAGGCAATCCGCGCCGATTCGTACTGAACCGCATCCTCAAGCGCGACGACAACCTGGGCATCGTTGCCCGTGCTGAATGCCTGGATTTCGGTCACGCTGGGCATGCCTCGCTCGCCAATCTTTGTTACGGCAGCTTCACGTCTCTCTGTCGTTTCCAGGACGCTGGAGCTTAACCTGTGTTGTTCCGCTCCGTCGCGTTGCACGAGGCTTTCCTCTTCGCGCTGTCCCTCGTGCCTCTTCTCGCCCATTTGCATCAGCGAGGAGCGCGGGAGGGCCAACCCTCCCGCCAACAGCCCTGCGATCACAGCGCCCGCTCCTATCACTCGGCTACGTAGGCGAAAAGCAAGGGGTGGCTGATCGCCGGGCGAACCTGCCGAAGGAAGCGATGCATTCTGGCCTGAATCGTCGGTTGACGGCGTGCTGACTGACGCCGGCGCTGGCGGCGAATTCGATTCGCGGCGCGTTGTGGTGGTGAATTGCAGCCGGCTAATCGCTTTTTCAATCAGCTCAGGAGTTATATTCTGAGATCCTGCGGCATAGGCTTCCAGCAACGACCGGAAACAGATCTTATTGATATTCCTGGGAATGCCCCGGCTTTGCTCGGCAATGAAAGCCAGGGCCCCGGGCTCGAAAAGCGATTCGCTTTTATACCCGGCTACCTTCAGGCGGTGCCTGATGTAGCCTGCCGTTTCCTCCGGCGAGAACGGTTCGAGATACTGCATGACCGTGATTCGCTGCAACAGCTGGGCCAGTTGATTCTCCCGCAGTTTCTCCCCAAGCTGCGGCTGTCCGGCCAGGATAATTTGCATCAGTTTGGAGTGTGTCGTCTCGAAGTTCGACAACATGCGGATCGTTTCGAGCACGGATTCGTCCAGGTTCTGCGCCTCATCAACGATCAGGACAAAACGCCGGCCCGCCAGCATTTCAGCAAACAGAATCTCATTCAGTTTGTTGTGCATGGCCACGAGCCCCATGCCCGCCGAATCGACTCCCAACTCATTCATCAGGTATTGAAAAAATTCGCGGGAGTCGCACTGCGTCTGGAAAAGGAAGACCGCTCGAGCCGTATCGCGCAACCCCTCCAGCACTTGATTCAGGAGGGTCGTCTTGCCCATGCCTGGTTCGGCGATCAGGGCCATAAATCCCCGGTCGCCCAGAATCGCCTCGCTAAGCGAGTCCAGCGCTTCGCAATGCGTGCGGCTCGCGTACAAATATGCCGGGTCAGGTGTTACCCCAAAGGGCTGCTCGCGCAACCCAAAAAACTCCAAAAGCATTGCCAAACCCTCCACAACAGCGGACTCAGGCAGTTTACGCACGAAACATGGGGAATGGGAAGGGAGGTCTCAATGGGCCTTCGTTCATCGACGCTTTCGGAGAAGATCGGTCACCTGGCGGCTTGTTTGCCGATTCTGAGGACACAAAGGATTGGCAGGGGCCACAAGAAATAAGCTTGGTTTCCGGATCGCTGCAAGAGCCCAGGATCTAAAACCAATTTAGGAGGCTCAATGGCTGGTATCCGTGGTTATCGTAGACTAACCCACTACATATCGGGGCAACTTGACCCATTCCGGAGATACGAAGCCCTTTGGCCCTCCTCGGAGGTACGCCTGGGGATGCCAATGAGGTGCCGGTTGGGACTATTGCGACTCATAGAACCCAGCATCGAAGCATTCAATCAAACCGTGCGGCAGCCGGCCCTGTCGAGGGTTGAGAGTCAATTTTCGATTCTCCGGCACTGTCGAGTGATCAGGAGAGTGTGTATCTTGGGAACACATTTCTTTAATCCTCCGGCAGACTTCGAAAGGGAACCAGGCCTCGGCACAGAATGTGAATGTCTGCCACAACTTTATCCGGTACATTGGTAAATTCAAATCCGTAGGTTGTCCCCACTTTGCGGCGAACAATCGCACTTACTTGTTCCCCAACGACTGGAGATAGATGAACGTCTTCGTCTATTCCCAAAATCCCGTCTGTACTGGCGGATAGTCCACTTATGCTGATTTCTGATGTCAGTGCTCGGTAAGACTGTCCATTGTTCCGTCTAATAAGAAGCCGCTCCTTAATTCGGTAGCGCTTATGCCGCCGCCTCTCAACCTGATCAAGAGTAATTGAGACCTCCGGCTCTTCCGACATAACTTTCCTCTCCAGCCTGCCCGCAGCAGATGGTTCAGAGCACGAGTCGTTCCATCCGTTACCATTTGTTGAGTGAGCCACTTTGGGAATCACCGAGCCAATCGCCGATGTGCCGCAGGCTTTCTCCTTTCTGGTCGGTCCGGTTTATTCTCCAAAGAATCTGCTGCACACGCCTGATGACCGGAATCTGAATGGGCTTGGCAATCGGAAACCGATTCACTACCCGTCGGGGCAAATCGACCATTCCTGAGATGGGATGCGCTTCGGGTCGTGCTGCAGTTTTCGCGTAATTTGAGGGTTACCGGCCTAAGGCTTCCGGTTCTCCGGAGTGTAGTGAGTTTTCAGGTACGCGACGATTTTCCGGGTGGTGTCCTCGGGGATTCCCGCGCCGTAGGCCTTGTTCATTTTGTTTACTACTGCTTCCCAGGTTGCGGCGGGAAGCGGCGGCTGCATGGTGATGTAGCGCGGGCTGTGGCAGATGTTGCAATAGATCTGGACGTCCTGGCGGCCATCGCCGGGAGCAAGCTCCAGGGTAGGCACCGGATAGGCGGATACCTCGTAGACGGCGTCCGGCGAAAACGCGGCGGGAGTCGCTTGCTGGATGCTGCCAAGCTGGTCGGGAGAGTAGTTGCCCTTTTTCAAATCGGCATAAACTGCGCTCGCCGCGATCGCCGCGCCACACGCCAGCACAAAAATCGCCACGGCTCTGTTCTTCATGGAGTTTGCCTCCTTAGCCGGCATTTCCCACCACCAGTTCCTGCCGTTCGATGCGGTTCCACAAATATCCGCCGGGATTCCAGACCGGTTCGTCCGGTTGCGTGTTGTTTTTTTCGTCCGTCGCGCGCACAGCCAACGAGTAGCGACCCGGCGCCTTTGCTTTCCATGACAATTCCCACGTGCGGAAGGAATACGCGCCATGGTCTTCTCCGAGGCTGGCATCGGTCCACGTTTTCCCGCCGTCATCTGAAACTTCCACCTGGTTCACGCGGCCATAGCCGCTGAACGCGATACCCCGCAACGTCACGCCCAGCCCCACGGGGATTTTGGAGGATCCGTCGGGTGAGATGAGAAACGATCGCACGGGAAATCTCTCCAGCGGGACCGTTTTCACCCCGCCCGCTTTCACCTCTTCCGGACTCGTGTTCCCTCGCGGCGTATCCGGTGCGCGGTACGCCGTCTTCATCCAGTAATTCTCGTCCGGGGCGTCCAGGACGCGAATCCACGTCAGGCATTTCATCCAGTACGTCGCAAAGTATCCGGGAACGACGAGGCGCACTGGAAATCCATTCAGCATCGGCAGCGGCTCGCCGTTCATCAGGTACGCGACGACGCACTCATCCACCACGGGATTCGCCAGGTCCAGCGACTTGAGAAAAATGTTTGAGGCGGTGCCCGCCGGACCCAGCCCCGTCTCCAGTCCCTGAAATTGCAATTGCAGCGAACCGCTCTTCACGCCGGCCAGGTCCAGAATTTCGCGCAGGCGCACGCCGGTCCACAGCGCGTTGCCCATTGCGCCATTTCCCCATTGAGCCCCCGGCACGCGCGGCTGCAGACGGCTGCGGCTGTTGCCGGAACACTGGTTGACCGCCGCTACGGAAACCGGCTTGAACTTCTCCGTCAGCTCGGCGAGGCTCAACGCCAGCGGTTTCTTCACGTTGCCTTCCACCTGCAATTTCCACTGGTTCAGCTCCACCCGGGTGGGGATCCCTGAGAGGTGCCAACGCACATAGAACGCTTCGTTTGGGGTGAAGGCCGTCCGGAAATAATGGCGGGGCGTTTCGAGCTGAACGGGCCGGTCGGTGAGCAAAATCAGCGGCACTTTCTGCGGTTCGGTGAGATAAGGTCCGACCGAGTTCCAATGCGGGTTCGCCCCGGGCCCGGTGAACGTCTCCAACGCCGCGGCCCGCCGCGGATCTTGGGCCATCGCCGGGCCGTGCCACGGCCATCCGCCAGCGGCGAGGCCACCACCGGCCAATCCAAGCACTTTGAGCAGACTTCGCCGCGAAAAACTTCGCTCGGCCGCAGTCATGGGGCAACCTCCATCAGCGGCACTATCATCCACAGTAGCAAGATGTGTCAACCGCACTGCTTGCTGAGGCGGGCAGGCAAGTTATCCGCTGTCTATGGCAGGCGTGAGGGTGTATCATCAAGAACACCAATCGCGCGAAATCTAGCAAATGCCTGAGAAATCAAAACAGTTTTTCTACCTGGCGCTTCTCCTCGGAACCATACTTTTCGCGGCGCAATTGCATTGCTGCGTGGATCTGAACTCCCGTCCGCTCGATTCCCACGTTTGCCCAATCTGCTCCGCGACAGGGACCGCGATCACCACTCCATCCCCGGTGGTCGAAATGATTCCGTCCAGCAACCATTTCGAAATTTCCGGCGTCGCCGTGTCCGTTCCGCTTGTCGCTCCCCGCAACATCGCTCCTCGCGCGCCTCCGGCCGCGTAGCAATCTCATCGGCCCTCTCCTGTCTATCGCCAATGTTGTACGTCATTCCCTTCGTTGGGCGTGAGGAGTCTTTACTTGAAGCAATTCAGGCTTTTGGTTTTTGTGCTGCTGCTGACGCCAGCGTTCACCGCCGGGCAGCAGAGCTCTGCGCCCGCTCCGCAGGCCACAGCACCTGCCGGCGCGACGCGTATTTCCCTGGACGACGCCATTCGCCTGGCGCTCCTGCACAACCACGCCTTGCAGGCCATGCGCTCCACTATTCAGCAAAGCCTGGCAGAAGAAATCACCGCCAATCTTCGCCCGAACCCCACGTTGGGCCTCGACGCGCAATTTCTGCCCATCTTCCAGCCCAACAAGCTCGATGGCGACTATATCGATCAGTCCGCGCAGTTCGACGCCGGCATCGGCTATCTCTTCGAGCGCGGCAAGAAACGCCAGCACCGCCTGCAAGCCGCGAAGGATCAGACCTCGGTCGTGCGTTCCCTCGTTTCAGACAGCGAGCGGCAACTGGCCTTCAATGTCGGCCAGCAGTTCGTGGACGTTCTGCTCGCGGAGTCCACGCTGGAATTCGCGGAGCAGGATCTGGACAGCTTCCAGAAGACGGTGGACATCAGCAAGGAACGCTTTCGCGCGGGCGACATGAGCGAAGGCGATTACCTGAAGATCAAACTGCAGCTGCTGCAGTTTCAGAGCGACGTTTCCTCCGCGAAACTCGCCAAGCTGCAAAGCCTGGCGGCGCTTCGCCAGTTGCTCGGGTTCGAAACCGTTCCTGATGATTACGACGTGCAGGGCACGCTCGACTACCAGCCGGTGCACGCAGACCTGCAAGGCCTGAAAAATTTCGCAGCGATGAACCGGCCCGACCTCCGCGCCGCCCAGCAGTCTGTGACCGCCGCCGAAAGCCAGCTGGCGCTGCAAAAGGCGAACGGCAAGATGGACATCACCGGCACCTTTGACTTCTCGCACACCGCGGGCGCCAGCAGCGGTTCGTTTTTCTACAACATGCCCCTGCCCATTTTTAACCGGAACCAGGGAGAGATCGCCCGCGCGCAATTCGGCATCACCCAGGCGCAGCAGCAAGCCAGCGAAACCGCCCAGCAGGTTTTGACCGACGTCGTCACCGCCTTCGCCAACTTGCAGACCAACGACCAGATCATTCAGCTCTACCAGGGCGGCTACGTCGACCAGGCCAAGCAATCGCGCGACATCAGCGAATACGCTTACCGCAAAGGCGCCGCCAGCCTCCTCGACTATCTCGATTCCGAACGTACGTATCGCGCCAACCAGCTTGCCTACCGCCAGGCGCTCGCGAGCTACATGCTCGCGATGGAACAGATGCGCCAGGCCGTAGGCACAAGGAATCTGCCATGAACCCACCGATTCGAAACCGTCTCACTCTTTCAATGATGATTGCGTTCGCCCTGCCCCTCGGCGCCGCTCTCTCGGGCTGCGGCTCCGGTGCCGGAGAGCAGGAATCGAAGATGACCTCGTTCACTTCGAACGAGGCCAAAGCAGACACGGCCGAACTTTTCACCGTCCCGAAAGAGCAGTTGGCTCACCTGCAAATCGTGCCCGCGGAAAAAGGGCCCCTTCCCCGCACGCTTCGTCTCGCCGGCGCCGTCGCCTACAACGCTTTTGAAACCACGCCCGTCTTCGCCGCGATTGGCGGCCCGGTGCACGAAATTCTGGTGGCACCCGGCCAATTCGTCCACGCTGGTGAACCGCTCCTCACCGTCACCAGCCCGGATTACTCCGTGGCCCGCTCCGCGTACATCAAAGCGCGCGAAGCCTCCACTCTTTCGGACAAACTGTTTGCGCGAGCGCAAGACCTCTTCGTTCACGGGGCCATTTCCGAAGCCGATCTCCAGCAGGCGGAAACAGTCCACAATCAGGCGCACGCGGATCTCGAATCCTCCGCCGACGCGCTGCACGCGCTGGGCGTGAAGGACCCCGAATCTTTAATCAAGAACGCCACGAAGCCCACTTCCGAGAGCCCGGTGCTCGCGCCCGTCACCGGCGAAATCGTGGAGCGCCTGGTCGGCCCAGGGCAGTTGCTTCAAACCGGCGTCACCCAGTGCTTCACCATCTCCAACACCAACAGCGTCTGGGTCCTGGTGAATGTTTACCAGAGCGACTTGCCATTTGTGCACGTCGGAGATGCCGTCGAAATCAACACAGATTCGTACCCCGAACTCTTTCATGGGAAGATTTCCTACCTCGCGCCGGCGCTCGATCCCAACACGCGCACGCTGCAGGCCCGCATCGTCACCGAAAATCCCGGTAAAAAATTGAAGAAAGACATGTACGTGACCGCGACCGTCAAGGCAGGCTCCGTCGCCGACGCCATCACCGTGCCCGACGCGGCCATCCTGCGCGATACGGAAAATGCGCCCTTCGTTTACGTCCAGTCCGGCTCTAATCGGTTTGCTCGCCGCCTGGTCACTCTGGGCCAAAGCATCAAGGGCCGCACCCAGATCACCAGCGGCCTGAAAGAATCCGAACAGGTCGTCGGCGACGGCAGCCTGTTTCTGCAATTCAAGAATTCCATTCAACACTAGGAAGAGCGCCCGGGAGACTCCTCGATGATCCATCGCATCGTCCAATTCGCTCTTCAGCAGCGCTTTCTTGTGCTGATGTTGACGGTACTGATCGTCGTGGCGGGCGCCTGGTCTTTCCGGCAAATGCCGGTGGACGCTTATCCGGACCTTTCGCCGCCGATGGTTGAACTAATCACTCAATGGCCGGGCCACGCTGCGGAAGAAGTGGAGCGCCTCACCACTCTGCCGCTGGAATTGGCGATGAACGGTTCGCCACGCCTGAAAGTGATGCGGTCGATTTCGCTTTACGGCCTCTCTGACGTGCGTTTGACTTTTGATGAGGGCGTCGACCCCTATTTCGCGCGCCAAATTGTTTTCCAGCGCATCAGCGACGCTACGCTGCCGCAGGGCGTGATGCCCAGCATGGCACCGCTCTTCAGCCCCAGTGGACTTGTATACCGCTATGTGCTCGAGAGCCCAGACCGCTCGCCGATGGAGCTGCATACGTACGAAAACTGGATTATCGAGCGCGCCTACAAGAGCGTCCCGGGCGTGGCCGATGACTCCGGATTTGGCGGGCCGACGATGGAGTATCACGTCCTGCTCGATCCCGTGAAGCTTTACAACTATCACTTGCCGGTCGTGCAGGTGCTCACGGCGCTGACCGCCAACAATTCGAACACCGGCGGAGGCTTTTACACTCAGGGCGGCCAATTTTATTACGTGCGCGGCCTGGGCCTGGTGAAAAGCACGGAAGACATCGGTGAGGTCGTCGTCGGAAGTTCCAGCGGAGTGGCCATCCGCATCAAGGATATTGGCCGCGTGGAAATCGGCCACGCCCCGCGCCTCGGCATCTTCGGATTTCAGACCAAGCAGAAGAAGGATGACGACGCGGTCGAAGGCGTCATCCTGATGCGCCGCGGCGAGCAGACCCAGAATGTGCTGGAAGGCGTCGAGAAAAAAACCGACGAGATTAACAGAACACTTCTGCCTCCGGACGTGAAAGTCCGCCCCTACTATGACCGCAGCGATCTCGTCCGCATCACCACGGACACCGTCGAAGGAAATCTTCTTCGCGGCATGGTCCTCGTCCTCATTGTCCTGATTTTCTTCCTGGTGAGCTTCCGCGCCGCGATCATCACCGCGCTGACGATTCCCCTCGCCCTGCTCTTCGCTTTTATTTTCCTCAACCTGACGGGCGAAGCCGCGAATCTCCTGTCCATCGGCGCGATCGATTTCGGCATCATCATTGATGGCACGATCGTGATGGTGGAGAACATCTATCGCGAACTCGGCCTGCGCCACGGCACCGAATACAAATTGACCGACGTCATCCTCGCCGCCGCGCGCGACGTCGACCGCCCCATTTTTTATTCCGTCGCTGTCATCATCGCTGGTTATCTGCCGATTTACGCGCTCACCGGCCCCGCCGGGAAGCTGTTCCATCCGATGGCGGACACGATGGGATTCGCGCTCCTCGCCGCGCTGGTTCTCACGCTCACCGTCGTTCCCGTGCTCGCTTCCTATTGGTTCAAGGGCGGCGTGAAAGAAAAGCAGAATCCCATCTACAACTGGATCCGCGATCAGTACGCCGGCCGCCTTCACTGGTGCCTGAACCATCCCGCGGTCACTTTGATCGTCTCCCTGGCGATTTTCGTTGCCACGCTCCTGCTGGTGCCGCTGATTGGTGGAGAATTCCTCCCCCATCTCGACGAAGGCGCGGCGTGGGTTCGCGCCACCATGCCGTACACGATTTCTTTCGAAGAAGCCGCGAAATTCGCGCCGCAAGTCCGCGACCTCCTCATCAAGTATCCAATGGTCACGGTCACCGGCTCGGAACTCGGGCGGCCGGACGACGGCACGGATCCCACAGGTTTTTTCAATTGCGAATTTTACGTTGGCCTGAAGCCATACAACGACAAATCGTGGTCGCAATCCTCGATCCACACGAAAGCACAGCTCATCGCGGATCTTCAGAACAGGCTCGACGCCTATCCGGGCGTAATTTTCAATTTCACGCAGCCCGCAGAGGATGCCGTCGACGAAGCCCTCACCGGCCTTAAGAGCGCCCTGGCCGTGAAAATTTTCGGGCCCGATCTCGATGTGCTTGAGAAGAAAGCCGTCGAAATAAAGAATGTCCTCGACAAGACTCCGGGCTTCACGGAACTCACCGTCGTTCGCGAACTGGGCCAACCCAGCCTGCTGATCGAAGCGGATCGCGCGAAAATTGCGCGCTATGGCATCAACGTCGCCGACGTCCAGGCAGTCGTGCAAGCTGCCGTCGGCGGCCAGGCCGCTACCCAGGTGATTCAGGGAGAAAAGCTGTTCGACCTGGTCGTGCGCATGGACCCGAAATATCGTTCCGATGCCCGCGAAATCGGCAACCTGCTCGTTCCCGCGCCCGGCGGCCAGCAGATTCCGCTTTCCGAACTTGCCACGCTCAAGGAATCCACCGGCGCATCCTTTATCTACCGTGAAAATAATTCGCGTTATATCGGCATCCAGTTTTCAATCGAGGGCCGGAATCTCGAAGGCATCGTCAAATCCGGCCAGCAGGCCATCGCCAGCAAAGTGAATCTTCCCGAAGGCTACCGCCTCGACTGGGGCGGGGAGTACAGCGAACTGCTCGACGCCAAGGCGCAACTTTATATCATCGGGCCGCTGGCGATTTTTCTGATCTTCATGATCCTTTTCGCGCTCTACGGGAACTTCAAATTCCCCATCACCATCGCTCTGGGCGTTGTCCTCACCGAACCGGTCGGCGCCTTGATCGCGCTGAAGCTTACGCACACGCCGCTCAGCGTTTCCAGCGCCCTCGGGCTTCTCGCGCTTCTCGGCGTCTCCGTCGAAACGGCGGTCATCCTGGTCAGCTACATCAACAAGCTGCGCCTTGAAGGCAAGAACGTGCGCGAGGCGACTCTCGAAGCCTCTCTCCTGCGTCTGCGACCGATCATGATGACGGCGCTTGTCGCGTGCCTCGGACTGCTACCCGCCGCGATGTCCACCGGCGTTGGCAGCGACACGCAAAAGCCTTTCGCCATCGTGGTCGTCGCGGGACTTCTCTCACGTTTGCTCTTGGGCTTCTTCGTCAATCCAGTTCTCTACGAACTCGTCGCCCGCGAAGGTGACGTCCTACAGGTGTAGCTGCGGAACGCGCGATGGGCACCCATTGAAGGGATCGCACGGTCTTCCACGCAACACTGGGTTCGGCGTAAGTCTTGGGAGTGTGTTTGCAGACTATGCGCGTTTCGAGAGAAGCTCCGGCAACGCCTTATCCAGGCAATACTCCGGCCGGCGAAAGAATTCCGGCAGCGCACCTAACCGCTGCTGCAATTTTTCGCCCTGATCCGCCCGGACGGTCACGTGCCCAAGCTTTCTGCCCGCGCGCGGTTCTTTGCCGTAAAGATGCAGGTGCGCGTTCGAAACCCCAAGCACCTCCGCGCTATTCGGAACTTCGCCGATCAGGTTGATCATTGCGGAAACGCCCACCGCCGCCGTCGAACCAAGCGGCATCCCCAGAATCGCGCGCAAATGATTTTCAAACTGGCTGGTCACCGCGCCTTCAATCGTCCAGTGGCCGGAATTGTGAACCCGCGGCGCCATTTCATTCGCCAGCAGCCGACCGCCAACTTCAAAGAACTCGATGCACAACACGCCCACGTAGCCGAGCGCTTTAAGCAGCTTCCGCGCCGCATTCTCCGCATCCTGCTGTAGATTCGGAGCCAAATTCGGCGCCGGCGCCAACGATAACCGCAGAATCCCACCGCGATGATGATTCTCGATCAGCGGATAAAACGCGATCTCGCCGCCGCGGCCTCGCACGCCCAGAATCGAAAGTTCTCGCGAAAATGGCACAAATTTTTCGAGGATCAGCGGAACATCCGGCATTTCCGCCCGCGCCTTCTCCACGTCATCATCCGTTCGCAGCAGCCATTGGCCTTTCCCGTCATAGCCCATCCGGCAAGTCTTCAACATCGCCGGCAGGCCAACTTGCTTCACGGCGGCGTCCAGACCTTCCCGCTTGGCAATCTCCGCAAATTCCGTCGTGGGGATTTCGAGCCTGCGGAACAATCGCTTTTCCCGCAAACGTTCTTGCGCCTCTTCCAATGCGTCTGCGGACGGATATACAGGCACGCGTTCGGCGAGAAACTTGGCTGCCGCCACCGGCACATTTTCAAATTCGTAGGTCACCACTTCCAAGCCATGCGAAAACTTTGCCAGTGCCTGCTCATCGTTGAAATCGGCCGTAACTCGATTAGCGATGCGGCCCACCGGCGCCTCCGGCGAAGGATCCAGAAACCGGAAATGCAAGCCCAGCGGATAGCCCGCCAGCGCCAGCATGTAGCCGAGTTGTCCCCCGCCAAGGATGCCGATGGTCATTTCTTTTTCTTCCCGGAAAGCTGCGAGTGCACCGCTTTCAACGCCTTGCGCGCCGCGGGGGCTGGATCTGGTTGTGAGAGAACTTTTTTCGTTTGTGCAATTCGAAACGCGCGCAGCGCTTCGCGAATCGCGGGGCGTTTGGCGCCCAATATCGCCGCGGCCAGCAACGCGGCGTTGATCGCCCCGGCCTTTCCGATCGCCAGCGTGCCCACGGGAATTCCTCCCGGCATCTGCGCAATCGAAAGCAGCGAATCCAATCCCTTCAGCGCCTTCGACTCCACCGGCACGCCCAGCACCGGCAGCACCGTCTTCGCCGCGGCCATTCCCGGCAGATGCGCCGCGCCGCCCGCCCCGGCGATGATCACCTCGATGCCCCTCTTCTCGGCACTCGCGGCATATTCGAAAAGCAGGTCTGGCGTGCGATGCGCCGAAACGACCCGCGTCTCGTGCGGCACTCCCAGCTCCCGCAACGTGTTCGCGGCGTGCTCCATCGTCTCCCAATCGGACGTGGAGCCCATGATTATTCCCACCAGCGGCTCCGCTGAATTTTTACCCGCAACATTCTTTTTTTTCATCGGCTCAATTCTTGCTCCGGAATTCTCCACTCCTACAAAACAGAACGCCGGCCGAGTGGCCGGCAACATCCGGAAAGAAGCCCCATTCTACGGTCTTTCTTATCGCGATGCGACTTTTCCGCGTTCCCTCCACGCGCGCCGCAATTCGCCCACCAGGTACAGCGAACCTGTGATAAAAATCGCGTCCTCCGGCCTGGCCTTCGCCAGAGCGAATTCCAGCGCCTGCTCCGCATCCTCGATCACCACGTATGTCGTTGCGTGGTCGCCGGCCATTTCCGCCAACTGCCTCGCGCTGACCGCCCTCGGCGTTGCGGGTTGCGTGAAAATCACTTCCTGCGCGTGCGGGAATAGCATCCCGGTCACTTCGTCCACCGCTTTATCGCGCATCGCCCCAAAAATCAGGTACACCTTGCGCCCCGCAAAATTCTCCTCCAAAAACTGCGCCAACTCGCGCGCCGCGCCCGGATTGTGCGCCCCGTCCAGATAAACATCCGGCCGCGTTTGCAAGCGTTCCAATCGCCCGGGCCACTCCGTCGTGGCAATGCCGCTGACAATATTTTCATCTGTGACGCGATAGTTGCGGCCCTGCAAAATCCGCGCAGCCGCAACGGCATTCAGGGCATTTTGCAGTTGAAACCGCCCGGCAAGTCTTGGCTCCAGTAAGTAGCTGCTCCCGCTCGAGATTTCCACCGCCGTGGCACGCGCAAAGCCGTCTTTGATTTGCTCGCCTTCCATGCGATAGGCTTCGGCTGTCTCCACCATCGGGCAACGAAGTTCCGTCGCCCGCTGCTGTAGCACGTGGTGCGCCTCCGGCGACTGCGGCGCGAAGACCGCCGGCACATGCTCCTTCAAAATTCCCGCCTTCTCGCCCGCAATTTCCCGCAGGGAATGCCCCAGGAAGTTTTCATGATCGAAATCGATGCGCGTGATGATGCACGCGAGTGGCGTCACCACGTTCGTTGCGTCCAGTCGTCCGCCCAGCCCCACTTCGATCACCGCGAACTCCACGCGGGCCCGCGCAAACGCCTCAAACGCCAGCGCGGTCACGCACTCGAAGTAGGTCGGATGCGCCCGCAGCTTTCCCTCCGCCAGCAATCCCTCGATCACCGAATGAATTCGCGTAAAAATCTCCGAGAACTGTTCGTCGGCGATTTCCTCCCCGGAAATTCGGATTCGCTCGTTGATTCGCTCCAGATGCGGCGAAGTGTTCAGCCCTGTCCGGAAGCCCGCTTCACGCAAAATCTTTTCCAGAAACGCCGCTGTCGACCCTTTCCCGTTCGTTCCCGCGATGTGCACGCTCGGATATGCGCGGTCTGGCCGGCCCAGCCGCTCCAGCAAAATCGTGATGTTTTCGAGATTGAATTTGGCGGTGGCCGCCTGCGTGGGCGCCGCGAGTTCGCGGCCCAGGGAAAGTAGATAACGAACCGCGCTCTCGTAATTCATTTCAGGAGGTCAGCAGGTCGATCGCGCTGGAGATGAAGCCCTTCATGTCCTTGCGGTGCACCACGGCGTCCAGGAATCCGTGCTCCAGCAGAAATTCCGAGCGCTGAAAGCCCTCGGGCAACTTCTGGCGAATGGTCTGCTCAATCACGCGCGGCCCCGCGAAACCGATTAGCGCGCCGGGCTCCGCGATATTCAGGTCGCCCAGCATCGCGAAACTCGCGGTCACCCCGCCGGTGGTCGGATCCGTCAACACGGAAATGTACGGCAACTTCTCCTCGTCCAGCCGCGCCAGCGCGGCGGAAACTTTCGCCAGTTGCATCAGGCTGATGGTGCCCTCCATCATGCGCGCGCCGCCCGAGCACGACACCACGATCAGCGGCTGCCGCGTCTCCATGGCCATCTCGATCGCCCGCGTCACTTTTTCGCCCACGACCGCGCCCATCGAGCCGCCGATAAACCCAAATTCCATCGCGCAGCAGATCACCGGCTTGCCGTTCAGTTTTCCCTCGGCGGTGATCACCGCGTCGTTCATCCCCAGTTTTCTCTGCGCGTCTTTAATCCGCCTGGCGTAGGGCTTGGTGTCCACAAATTTCAGCGGGTCCGTCGAAATCATCCCCGCGTCGTGCTCCGTCCACTTGCCGTCAAACAGCAGCTCCAGCCGTTTTTTCGAGTTCACCCGGAAATGAAACTGGCATTTCGGGCACACGAACAGGTTCTCTTCCAGATCCTTCCGGAAAACGATCGCGCGGCAGGACTCGCACTTCATCCACAGCCCTTCCGTGCGCACCCGCCGCTCTTCCGGCGGCGTCACCTGGTCGATCGCTTTTTTATCCCGCTTGAACCACGACATGGAGAAGTTTTCAGTCCTTAGTTCTAAGTTTGTAGTCTGTTTCTTGCTTCCTGATTACTGATCGCTGATTCCTGAAATCCGTCAGCTAACTGCCAGCCTGAACCGCTCCACACACTCAGTAGTCAATCCCCCGCTGCGCCAGTATACCCTTCGTGTACGGGTGTTTCACTTCCTTCATTTCTGTCACCAGGTCCGCGGCTTCCACCAGCTTGGGATGCGCGTTTCGCCCCGTGCAGATCACGTGCACCTGCTCCGGTCGCCCCGTCAGCGCGGCGACCACCTTCTCCGCGTCGAGCATTTTGTAGCTGATCGTGTAGTTGATTTCATCCAGCACCACCAGATCGTATGTTCCGCTATAAATCGCCGCGCGCCCCGATTCCCAGCACTCTTCGGCCATGCGGATGTCCTCGGGATCCGTCTCCGCGCCACCGATTTTCACGAAACCCCTCCCCATCGGCCGGATTTCAAATTTGTCTTTGCCCAACATTTCCGCTGCATCCAGCTCACCGTAGTGCCACGAGCCCTTGATGAACTGCACCATCAGCACGCGCAACCCTTGGCCAACCGCGCGAAACGCCGTACCCAGCGCGCAAGTCGTCTTGCCTTTGCCCGGCCCGGTGTAAACGATCAGCAGCCCTTTTCCTTCCGGCATAACTCCAATTCCTCGTCAGGCGCGCCATTTCGTGTGGATAATTCAAGTCTGCGGAGTTGCCCCAGAAACGTCAAGTTACGGCGCCAAGATTCCCGAGCGGGATTCCAAACTGAAAACAGACTGTGCAGCTATTGAATGTCGAGGCGCTTAACCAATTCGTGCGCGACGATTCGCGCGTGCTCCATCGCCACTTCACCCAGTGTCTGTTTCGCCGGTGATTTTCTGTCTTTCAGCACGATCCACAGCCCTGGCCGGTACACTTCGTCTCCCCCGGGACAAATCGCACCCGTCAACTGTGTAATTTCAAAATCGGGAACGTGGCTCAGTCCCAGGTCTACCAGATGCGTGGTGTTGGGTAACGGCGGCGGGTTGCACATCAACTCCGTCAGCACGCCGCGCGCGTCGTCAACCAGGTCGCGAAATCCCTGCGACACCAGCAGTGCATCGATATCCCGCGGCGTCGGTTGCTCGATCTGCTCCAGATCGTAATCCGGCAGCGGCTTTTCCAGTGGAATTTCGATCGCCACTGATGGCTGGTCTTTATCCGCCGCAATGCGTATAGGCATGATTCTTATCGTTGCACATCATTCCACGGAACGCCGAAAAACGCACGTCCCAAGCAAACAACTAGCTAACTAGCCTTGGCGGAGTCTACTTGGGATATGGGCTTCCTGACAAAATCGCAAATGCCCGGTAAATCTGCTCCGCCAGCATCACCCGCGCCAGTTCATGCGAATACGTCATCGCGCTCAGCGAGAGTTTTTGCTTCACGCGTTCCCGCAAACTCTCGGGAAACCCGTCCGCATCGCCGCAAATAAAAATCACCTCGCGTATCCCCCGATCCCGGTGCTCTCCCAGCCACTTCGCAAACGCATCGGAGTCGTAAACCTTGCCGCCGGCATCCAGCAACGCGGAAACCGCCGCGCGATTCACTTCCAGGCGCTTCAGCACCGCTGCCGCATCCCGCGCCTCAACCACCTCAATGGGACACGAACGCGAGACGCGTTTTACGTACTCGCCAAGCGCCGAAACCATTTCCGGCCGGCGCGTCTTCCCCAGCATCAGCAGGCAAATCTTCATCCCGCGAGTTTACCTTCCTCATCGAGCGCGTCTTCACATCGCGTACCTTCAGCCGACGGCTTTTCACAAATTATGTTTCGCTGCTATGGAAGCACCAAAGCAAAAAATTGTCATCCTGAGGCCCGCGTCTTTTGCGGGCCGAAGGACCTCAACGTAAAGTCTGCGTTGGATTTCAAATTTGAGGTTCTTCGCCCATCTCCGGTTTTTGGAGTCCGGTGATTCAGACTCACCTAGATTCCACCGGAGTCCACAAACCGGACCTCGTCGGATGCTCTCAGAATGACAACGTCTTGATTATTTCGCCAAGCAACAAATACGAAATACTTCTGAAGTTCCGCCTAACCCGCTTTTTCCGAAAGCTCGCTCCGCCGGTGCGTTTCCGGCTCGTCCGGTAGCGCCAGCGACGGCACCTGCCGCCACAACCGCTCCAGATCGTAAAAACGCCGCGCCTGTTCGCCGAACACGTGCACGATGAATCCGCCAAAATCCAGCAGCGCCCACTCCGCCGAACGGCGCCCTTCGCGATGCTCCGGCGAACGCTTCATTTCGCGATACAACACGTCTTCCACTTCGGAGCAAATCGCCTGCAACTGTGGCGTGCTGTAGCCTGTACAGATCACGAAATATTCCGTGAACGCGCTCAAGCCGCTCAGGTCCAGCACGGTAATCGCGCCGGCCTTCTTCTCCTGCGCCGCTTCCACCGCCAGTCGCACACCCTTCGGTAGCTTTTCGAGTTTCACCGGTACAACCTCTGTTTCAAGATATATTCCTCCACTCGCGCGGAGACCAACCCATGAATCGATTGCCCGCGGCTGGCCTTACGCCGAATATCGGTCGCGCTCACTTCGCTGGCCACGTTTTCCAATAAATAAACCGTCGTTTTATCCAGCCGCGCCACAATCGGCGAGCCGTGCGCCACGGTCTCTTCTTCCTTCTCACGCTTGGCGTCGCGCCGGCCGTGCAGGTCGGGAGGAATCACCAGCCTCAGCGCTTCCAGCCGGATGCCCGGCCGGTTGGCAATCACGAAATCGCAAAGGCCCAGCAGCGTTTCGTATTCCTTCCACATCGGAATATCCAGAAACGCGTCCGCGCCGATGATGAAAAAGATCCGGTCGCCCTGGCCATGGTACGCATGGCGGAAATACCGCACCGTATCCACGGAATAGTGCAGTTGCGTACCGCTAAAGTCTTCACCCGCTTCCGCCAGCGAAGGCACGAAATGCGGATGCTCGGTAGCCGCCAGCGCCACCATCGCGAAGCGGTGCGGAAACGGCGCCAGGTGCTGCTTTAATTTGTGCGGAGGACGGCTTGCGGGAATGAAATGTACTTCGTCGAAATTGAATCGCCGGTCTGCTGCCCGGGCTACAGCCAGGTGGCCAGAATGGATGGGATCAAACGAGCCGCCAAAAATTGCGATCCTTCGTGGATGGTGTTTCGCCGCCGTACGGTTAGCCTGCGCTGTCGTCAACCTGCCTCCCGGATGCTCCCCTAACCAATTCTCTCACGAAACGGAGTTTGCGGAACCGTCTCAGTCCTTGTTTTCCAGGTCATCCACGATCGCGGCGGCCTCTGAATCCTTTACTTCATTTACTTCCTCTACCTCATTTACCTCAGAATCCTCGTCCTCAACCGTTTCCTTCGGAATCTTATCCAGCGCGTCTGCGATCCCCCGCACCAGTTCCTTCACGCCTTCGCCCGCTGCCGCTGAAATCGCATGGAATTCGAATCCCTTTTTCTTGCAAAATTTCTGCAATTCCACCAGCTTCGTGCGGTCCGTCGTGGCATCCAGTTTCGTTGCCGCCACGATCATCGGCTTCTCCAGTAATTTTTCGCTGAACGCCCCCAGTTCCCCTTCGATAATTTCAAACGCTTTCACCGGGTCCAGCTCCGCAATGTCGCTCGTATCAATCAGGTGGACCAGCAGCCGCGTCCGCTCCACGTGCCGCAAAAAGCGAATACCCAGCCCCGCTCCCTGGCTCGCGCCCTCAATTAACCCGGGCAGGTCGGCCACCACAAACGTCCGGCCCAACTCCGTTCCGTGCCCACCGGTCCCGCCATCGGCGTTCACCACGCCCAGGTTCGGCTCGAGCGTCGTAAACGGATAGTTCGCAATCTTCGGCCGCGCGGCGCTGATCACCGAAATCAGCGTGGACTTTCCCGCATTCGGAAAACCCACCAGGCCCACATCGGCCAGTAGCTTC
>Ga0210387_10000227_pt1 | contig 41090 bp, 42 predicted proteins | sample IncBWC7OmetaG_FD_160108 | JGI IMG/M metagenome (GOLD analysis project Ga0210387, IMG submission 160108) | Forest soil microbial communities from Barre Woods Harvard Forest LTER site, Petersham, Massachusetts, United States - Inc-BW-C-7-O ... | reverse complement strand
CGGGATGATGATGGACGTAATATTCGTGGTTGTCGCGGCGTTCGTGGATTAGCGCGAACGGCAGGGAGGGGCTGTCGGCGCGGAGGTAACGGACTTCGCTGGTGGTGTGGCTGTTGGCGACGAGGAAGACGTATGCGCCACTGCGGCTGCGCTCGACGTCGATGCGGAAGCGCTCGTCTTTTTCTTCGTAGAGGAGGGTGTCGGGGCCGTTGGAGCCGATTACGTGGAGATAGAGCTGGTGGGAGCGTTTGGTGGTTTCGTCTTCGACGACGTAAAAGAGGGTGCGGTTGTCAGAGGACCAAGCGACGCTGGTGACCCGCTCGACGCGGAGGGGGAGGAGCGAGGAATCCTGTAGATTTTTGATTTGGAGAGTGTATTGGCGGAAGCCGGTGGTGTCCGTGGCGAAGGCGAGGAGGGAATTGTCGTCGCTGACTTCGAAGATGCCGAGGCCGAGGAAGGAGTGGCCTTCGGCGAGGAGGTTGAGATCGAGGAGGACGTGTTCGGAGGGGTCGTGGGCGGATTTGCGGCAGTAGATTGAGTATTGCTGGCCCTCGACGGTGCGGGTGTAGTATTCGAAGCCGCGAAGGGTGTAGGGGACGCTGAGATCGGTTTGGAGGATGCGGCCGAGCATTTCCAGGTAGAGGCGGGATTGGAAGGGTTCGGTGGATTTCAGATAGGCGTCGGCGTAGGAGTTTTCGGCTTCGAGATAGGAGCGGACGCGGGGATCCTTTTTGTCGCGGAGCCAGGCGTAGTGGTCGACGCGGCGGTCGGAGTGGATAACGTGTTCGACGGGTTCGCGGAGGGCGAGCGGGGGCTGGAGTCCGGCGGGGCCGGAAGCGGCGGGGGAGGCGGCCTCGGGGGAGAGGTGGGCGGCGGTGGAATTGGAGTCGGGCGTCATTGGGTTAAGCGTCGATTCATTTTTGAGACATTTGCAGCAACATCGGAACGCAAAAAGCCCCCGCCTCGGAAGGCGGCCGCTACAAAGGCTACGAAAACCCGAGAGCACAGGCTAAAGCCTGTGCAACAAGTTGAATTCAGGAACTGGTGGAATACCCTGCTAGGCCATCTTAATCGAAGATGGGTTGGGATTACAGCATGCTGGTATGGTTTGGTGGTGGGGAAGGACGGCCCGCCCCGTAAAACCATTCGGGATGCAAAATGCGCACCTAAGAAGGCGGGCCCTACAAAGTCGGAATCAAAGTGCTGGCCTGCTGGACGCGACGGGAAAATGGACTGAGGTTTAAGAATGGCTACTGAGATAGAGATCAAGCTGGCAGTTCGGGATGGGAAGCGGCTGGCGCGGGCGTTGAAGAGACTGGGAGCGAAGCCGGCGAATCCGGGGGCGCCGCGGATGCATGAGATGAACGTGATATTTGATACGCCGGAGGGAGGGTTGGCGAAGCACGGGCAGTTGCTGAGGATTCGGACGGAGACGCCGGCGCCGGTCAAGAAGGGGTCGAAGAGTAATGTGAGAGCGCGGACTGTGCTTACGTTTAAATCGCCGCCGGCGGAGTTGGCGATCGGGGACATAGTGCGGAGTGGGGACCGGCGATATAAGGTACGGGAGGAGATCGAGACGGAGCTTACGGATGGGGGGACGATACAGAGGATTTTTGAGGGGCTGGGGCTGCGGGGATGGTTTCGGTATGAGAAATACCGGACCACTTATGTGTTGCCGGGGCGGCAGAGTTGGGCGAAGGGGTTGCTGATTGAGGTGGATGAAACGCCGATCGGGATGTTTGTGGAGTTGGAGGGAGAGGCCGGTGCGATTGACCGGGCGGCGAAGGAGTTGGGGTATTCGACGAAGGATTATGTGTTGAAGAATTATTTGGTTTTGTATGTGGAGGAGTGCAAGAGGAGGGGAGAGTCGCCGAAGGATATGGTGTTTGGGGAGGGGAAGAGGGGGCGATAGGCTGATGTCGGGGGAGTTTAGGCGCGTGAGTGAAGAGCGGCCCGCCTCAGAAGGCGGGCCCTACGAAGAATCGGGATAAAAATTTGGAAAAAATCTCGGAAAGTGCTGATTTTTCTTGACAATGAGTGGGAGCAGGCATATCTCTAAATTCGGAGTGAATTTTTTACGTATGAGCGCGTCCGGCGAACTCGAACCTCACCCTAGTTGCATAGGGGAGAGGTGCAGCCACTTGACCGCTATTCCGGCGAGCGATCCGCGGTGCGCCGGGGCTGATCGGGAAGGGATTCGATTCAGCTTGCTGGAAGTCCGGGCGGGGGGCAACGGGCTGGGAGGGTTTATTACCGGCTGAAGCGTACGCATCTTTGCGTTTTGGTTGCCCGCGGCCGGAATGGTTTGCGGGCTTTTTGTTTTTGGGAAGAGGAAAAAGAAAGAAAAAAGATAACGCAGAGACGCAGAGGGCGCTGAGGAAGAGCGGTGAGAAGAACGGCCCGCCTCGGAATGCGGGCCCTACAAGTGCAAGAGAAACCCAAGAACACAGGCTGAAGCCTGTGCTACCGGGGGGAAAGGAGGGACGGAAATGCTGTTTGCTACGGAGATAGTGGGGGCGTCGGCTTATGATTCGCAGGCGCATTTTGTGGGGCGGGTGCGGGAGTTTTTTGTGGAGCCGGCGGAGCAGCCGAACCGGATTTCGCACTTTTTGATATCGCGCGGCAGGTTTCAGCCGCTGGTGGCGCGATACGACCAGGTGTCGAAAGTGGCGCCGGGGCGGATTGATTTGAACGTGACTGAGCGTGCGCTGGAAGCTTACAAGCCGAATGAGGCGTGGCTGGCGGTGCAGAAGGATCTGCTGGACCAACAGATCATTGATACGGAAGGGCGCAAAGTAGTGCGCGTGAACGACGTGGATCTGGCGGTGATGCGCACGAACGAGCACGTGGAGCTGCGGATTACCCAGGTGGATGTGGGGCTGCCGGGGGCGATGCGGCGGCTGTTGCAGGGGATCGCGCCGTCGGCGCTGGTGCGGAAGCTGCAGGGAAAACTGCCGCAGAGGTCGATTCGGTGGGAGTTTGTGAACCTGATTGAGCCGGACCCGCTGCGTCGCGTGAAGCTGCGGATTACGCACGAGAAGCTGGAGGACCTGCATCCCGCGGACCTTGCTGAAATGATGGAAGAGCTTTCGGCGGCGGAGCGGCAGGGGATTATCGCTTCGCTGGACGAAGAGACGGCGGCGAAGGTGCTAGCCGAACTTGACGAGCGGCTGACGACCCAGATCGTGGAGACGCTGGATCCGGAGAAGGCGGCGGATATTCTGGAAGAGATGGCTCCGGACGCGGCGGCGGACCTGCTGGCGGATTTGCCGAAGGAGACTTCGGAAGAGTTGCTGGAGGAGATGCCGAACCTGGAGGCGGAAGAGGTTCGGGAACTGTTGAGTTACGATTCGGCGACGGCGGGCGGAATGATGAATACGGAATTTGCGTACGTGAGCGAGGCGTCTCCGCGAGAAGAGGTGCTCGGGTGGTTGAAGAAGCAGGATTTCAACCTGGAGCAACTGGACACGATTGTGCTGGTGGACTCGCACGCGCAATTTTCAGGGACCGTGCCGATGGCGCGGATGCTGCTGGCGGCGCCGGAGCAATTGATGTCGGACTTGAAGACGGAGCCGCTGGTGAGCATTACGCCGGACGCGAGCGAGAAGGACGTGTTCGAACTGTTTGACAAATACAACCTGCGGATGCTCACGGTGATCGACGAGGAGAAACGTCCGATCGGGACGGTAACCGTGGATGACGTGGTGTCGCGGCTCGTGAACGCATGAATCTGACAACCATCAACAATTTAATCGACAAGATACGCGGGCGGACGCTGACGTTTTTTTCAGCGGGGAACCAGTGGCGCCGGCGACTGGCGCTGTTTCTGGCGGTGATTGGGCCGGGGATTATTACATCGAACGTGGACAATGATGCCGGCGGGATTGCCACGTACACGCAAGCGGGCAGCGCGTATGGTTACTCGTTGCTGTGGTCGCTGATCCCGATGACGATTGCGTTGTATGTGACGATGGAGATGTGTTCGCGGATGGGAGTGATTACGGGGAAGGGTCTTTCCGATTTAATCCGCGAAGAGTTTGGCTTTCGCTCGACGTTTTTTGTGATGATTACGGGCTTCCTGGTGGATTTGGGAAACGTGGTGGCGGAGTTTGCGGGTGTGGCGGCCGCGGCGCAGATTTTTGGGGTGAGCAAGTATATTGCGGTGCCGCTGGCAGCGGTGGCGGTGTGGGTGCTGGTGCTGAAGGGAACCTACCGGCAGGTGGAAGTGGTGTTCCTGATCGCCTGTATCTTTTATCTTAGCTATCTTTTTTCGGCGTTGCTGTCGCATCCGGACTGGCTGCTTGCGGCGCGGATGACGGTGATTCCCACGATTCACTTCGACGTAAGTTATCTGATTACATTGACCGCACTGGTGGGAACAACGATCGCGCCGTGGCAATTTTTCTATTTGCAGGCGAGTTTCGTGGAGAAGAAGGTGGGGCCGAGACAGTATCCGCAGGCGCGGCTGGATGTGCTGCTGGGGAGCATCAGTTGCATGGTGATCGTGTTCTTCATCATTATTTGCACGGCGGCGACACTACACGCTTCGGGTCTCACGAATATCACCGACGCTGGGGAGGCGGCGAAAGCACTGGTGCCGTTGGCGGGGAAGTGGGCGGCGTTGACGTTTGCGTTTGGATTGCTGAACGCTTCGCTGTTTGCGGCGACGATTTTGCCGCTTTCGACGGCGCACGTGATTTGCGAGGGGATGGGATTTGAGGCGGGGATCGATCACAAGTTTCGGGAGGCGCCGGCGTTTTATTGGCTGTATACCATTTTGATCCTTGTGGGAGCGGGAATCGTGCTGATCCCGAACGTGCCGCTTTGGAAGATATTTATTTTTTCGCAGGTGGGGAACGGCGTGTGGCTGCCGATTGTGGTGATTTTTATTTTGCTGCTGGTGAACCGCAAGGATTTGATGGGGGAGCACACGAATACGGTGGCGTTTAACGTGGTGGCGTGGATTACGGCGGTGGCGATGATTGTGTTGACGTTTGTGCTGGTGGGGCAGGGGATTTATCAGTGGGTGAGGGGCGTGCCGGGGTGAGCGGAGTTTTCAGTATTCAGTAATCGGTAATCAGTCAGAGGGATAGCAGCGAGCAGTTAACAGCGATCAGGAAGCGGTTGGTTGCCGGGTGTTTCGAGGCGCGGACGCACCGCCCGCCGTTCGGTCGTTTCGGAGAGATTACCCATTCCCCAAAAGCGCGTTGCGCGGGGGCGGAAGGGTATGTTAACTTTGCGGCGTAAAGGAAGATTGACCTGGGACTATCGTGGCTCACTCGTTTGAACTTTCCGCTGCTGCTCTCGGTCCGGTGACCGCTGAGGAGGCGCATATCCTGAAAAAACTGGATTTGGAGCGGTTGCCGCGGCACATCGCGGTGATTATGGACGGGAACGGGCGCTGGGCGCAGAAACGTCATCTGCCGCGCATGGCGGGGCACCGGGTAGGGACGCAGTCGGCGCGGACGGCGATTGAGACTTGCGCGCGGCTGAAGGTGGAGGCGCTGACGCTATATGCGTTTTCGGTGGAGAACTGGCGGCGGCCGAAAGTGGAGATTGAGTTTTTGATGCAGTTGCTGCGGGAGTATATCCGGAATGAAATGCCGTTGATTCAGCGGAATAATATCCGGATGAGGTTTTTGGGGCGGCCGGAGGAGTTGCCGGCGGGGGTGCAGAAGGATACGCGCGAGGCGACTGAGGCCACCGCGGGAAATACGGGGATGGTGCTTTCGATTGCGCTGAATTATGGCGGGCGAGCGGAGATTGTGGACGCGATGAATGCGATTCTGGCGGAGCGGAATGGGCACGGGGGCGCGACGATTACGGAAGAAGAGCTTTCGCGGCATCTTTATACGGCGGATTTGCCGGACCCGGATTTGCTGATCCGGACGAGCGGGGAGATGCGGGTGAGCAATTTTCTGTTGTGGCAGATTGCGTATGCGGAGATTTTTGTGACAGAGACGTTGTGGCCGGATTTTAATCGGGCGCGGTTGTTGGAGTCGTTGGTGGATTTTCAGGGGAGAGAGCGGAGATACGGCGGGATCGATGGGCGGAAGAGCGCAGCGCGGTAGGGGCGGCTTTAGGCCGCCTTCTTGGTTTGCACTCCTTTTATATTCTTGTTCATTTATGTGACATTGTTGTCACAGTGGTGCCGGGCGGTGGCTGCCTTTGCATCTCTTAACAGCTGAAGAAGGCGGCCTAAAGCCGCCCCTACATGTCTGATCGAGAGCGCAAGCAGATTCGGCTACCCCAGCCCTACTACATGGGGTTTAGGTCTTACTTTGTGACCATCTGCGCAAGGGACAGGAAGAAGCTATTTACCATTCCTGGTGTAGGGAAAAGCCTGCTAGCTATTTTGCGCGAGCAAAGCGGGCGCTTTGATTTCGATGTGCATGCGTACTGCTTCATGCCCGACCACTGTCATTTGCTTTTGACGGGTAGATCGGCGGAAGCAAATCTGTCGGATATGATCCGCGGATTCAAGGGAGGCTCGGCAAAGAGTCTGCGGCGATTTCGCATCTTCGATGCCTGGCAAAAAGGGTTTTACGAGCATATTCTTCGTTCCGGCGAGGATTGCGCGTCGGCCATGGCATATATTTTTGAGAATCCAGTGCGGGCTGGGCTGGCGAAAGATATTTATACGTGGCCGTATTTGGGATCGTTCGTATTGAAGTGGCGGGAGTTTCAGTCACCAGCAGGGAAGTTTGTACCACCCTATAAGGCTACGCAGAAGAGGGACGGAGGGGACGTCGGAGAAGAGCGACCGCGATAGAATTTCGGTCGGACGGAGCACCCCAAGAAGGCGGCCTAAAGCCGCCCCTACACGGTACACTGTATAATTCGGTAGGGAATCCACTTTTAATTTGGCTGGTGGTTGGCAGGCGGCCGGTAAGGACTGTTTGCATGACATGGAAACGCGTGGCTACGGCGCTGGTGTTGATACCGGTGGTGGTGGGGTTGGTGTTGTTTACGCCGACGTGGGCGGTGGCGGTGGCTACGGCGGTGATAACGGTGCTGGCGCTTTGGGAATATTTTGCGTTGGGAGAGGCGATTGGGCACCGGGCGTTCCGGTTTCTGTCGGTTACCTGCGCGTTGCTATTGATTTATGTGCAGTGGCGAACTCTCCGACCGTTCGTCTATTTCAGTGCCCAGTTCCACGGTGCAGAGATGCAGCGCATATCTGTCCTGCATTCCCCGGTTAGCGTGTTTTTTCTGTTTGTTTTGGGCCTCACGGTTTTAATTTTATGGACGCGGCGGCCTCTTGTTGAGGTACTGCCTGCGGCTGGAATTTCCTCTAGCGCTCTGCTCCTCGTGGCTTTTCCGCTTTCGTTTGCTGTGAGGCTGCATGGCTTCGTGGAAAACGGGCCACGGTTGCTGCTGTTTGCGCTGGTGATTACCTGGGCGGCGGATACGACGGCTTATTTTGTGGGTAGGGCGATGGGGAAGCATCCCTTGGCGCCGCATATTTCTCCTAAGAAGACTTGGGAAGGGTCGATTGGGAGCATGGTGGGGTCGTTGATTGTGGCTTGGGCGTTCAGTTATTGGATTCGGATTCCGGTGGGCCATCTGGTGGCTATGGCGGTGATTGGGAATGTGGCGGGGCAGATGGGGGATTTGCTGGAGTCGGCGTATAAGAGGTCGGCGGGGGTGAAGGATTCGGGTGGGTTGCTGCCGGGGCATGGAGGCGTGTTGGACCGGATTGATGCGCTGATTTTGTGTATACCGGTGATTTGGTATTACGTGGTGCTGGTGAACCCGGTGGCGATTTAAGAGAAGAAGAGATTTCACCACAGAGGACACCGAGTTCACGGAGAAGAAATAAAGATAACGCAGAGGCGCGGAGAACGCAGAGATTCGCAGAGAAGAATGGGTTTCTGTTATCTGATCGCTGGTATCTGTTATCCTGAAATTTAGTTTCTGGGAACGAAATTTCCAACATGAAAACTATTTCCATACTGGGTTGCACGGGATCGATTGGGCGGCAGACTTTGGCCGTCGTGGAGGCTTTGCCGGGGCAGTTTCGGGTGGTGGGGCTGGCGGCGGGGTCCAACATCGACGAGTTGGTCGGGCAGATCGAGCGGCACCGGCCGGAAGTGGTGTCGGTGGCTACGGCTTCGCTCGCGGACGAGCTTGCTGCGCGTTTGCGCGAAAAGGGGATTGCGCCCTTGCCGGCGATTCATCATGGGCGCGAGGGGATACTGGCGGTTGGGACGCATGGCGCGGCGGAGATTGTGGTGTCGGCGGCGGTCGGCGTGGTGGGGCTGGAAGCTACGTACGAGGCGATCAAGCTGGGGAAGGTGATTGCGCTTTCGAACAAGGAAGTGCTGGTGGCGGCGGGCGAGTTGGTGATGGCGGCGGTGGAGAAATCGGGGAAGGAATTGCTGCCGGTGGATAGTGAGCACAACGCGGTGCACCAGTGTTTGCGCGGCGGGACTCATGGGGAAGTGCTGCGGATTGTTTTGACGGCGTCGGGCGGGCCGTTCCGTAAGACGCCGCTGAAGGATTTGGCGAATGTGACTACCGAGCAGGCGCTGGCTCATCCGAATTGGCGGATGGGGAATCGGATCACGATTGATTCGGCGACGATGATGAACAAGGGCTTTGAAGTGATTGAGGCGCGGTGGCTGTTTGGCGTGCGGCCGGATCAGATTGAGGTGGTGGTGCATCCGCAGTCGACGATTCATTCGATGGTGGAGTATGTGGACGGGTCGGTGCTGGCGCAGTTGGGGCCGACGGATATGAGGATGCCGATTCAGTATGCGCTGACGTATCCGGCGCGGGTGAAGACGGATGAGGTGCAGCTGGATTGGGGGAAATTGAAGAGGCTGGATTTTGAGAAGGCTTCGACGCGGAGGTTTCCTTGCTTGCGGCTGGCGCGGGAGGCGATGAAGAGGGGCGGGGCTTGGCCTTGCGCGTTGAATGCGGCGGATGAGGTGGCGGTGGCGGCGTTTCTGGAGGGACGGCTGCCGTTTTTGGGAATTGCGGAGGTGATTGAGAGGGTTTTGGAACGAACCCCGAAGACGAGGTTTGGGTCGATGGAGGATGTGTTGGCGGCGGATGCGGAGGCGCGGCGAGTGGCGGGGGAGGAAGTGGAGAAAATTCGAAAATAGAAATTGGAAAATGGAAAATGGGAAGAGGGTGGCGGCACGGCGGTTGGGCGTGCCGTTTTTTGTTTTTTGGCGGGGGAAAAGAATTAACACAGAGGGCACAGAGGAGGCACAGAGTTCACGGAGGAAAGAAGAGAAGAGAAGAGGAGAGGGGAAAACGGAAATTTTGTGGGCGTAGATCGTAAGAGCCCACCCTTACAAACCAAGGGTGGGGCACCTGTGATCTTTCAACACGTTGTTCCTTTTGGTTAGGCACCTTTTCTGAGGGGCATCCCCAGAAGTCTAATGGCTGCAAATGTCTAGACATTTGCAGCCATCCCTAAGTCCCTATCTTACAGGAGCTTCTTCCGAGTCTTCCTAATGTCCGACCTCTGCTTCGAAGATCGGGTTGCGTCATGGTCCACGCTCGGTCTAGTCGAAGAAAGGAACAACGTCTTGACCATCTACAGGCACCCTTGAGTTCATTTATTCAGTGGCGTGACGGAGATCGAAGAACACAGGCAGGAATGCCTGTGCTACCCAAGACGCTAATCCTTTACCTCATTTACTTCATTTACGTCAATTTTTATTGGTATTCCTGGTCGATGTGGAGGATGGCGCCGTTTTCGTCAAAGGCAACGTCGAAGGCTTTGGCTTTTTTTACGAAAATGTCGGCGAACTGTTTTTCCTGGACTAGGCCTACGGCTTGGAGTTTGACCATTTCTAGGACGGCCAGGAAGGCTACGATCATGGCGTGGCGGGAGGGGCAGGCTTCGAAGAATTGGATGAGGCTGACGGTGTTGGTGTCGCTGCCGAGGATTTGGGAGCGGAGTTGGGCGATCATTTGGGCTACGGTGAAGACGTCGTGGGTCAGTTCGATGCGGACGACTTCTTTTTTGCGCTCGAGGACTTGCTGGAAGACGCGGACGAGGTCGACGAGAGAGACGACCAGTTCGCCTTCGGTGCCTTCGTCGTTGTAGAGCGTCTTGTCGGGACGGGACCAGACGTTCTCTTCGATTTGCTGCTTCTGGTAGAGGAGCTGGGCGGCGTTTTTGAATTTTTCGTGTTCGATGAGGCGCTGGACAAGTTCCTCGCGCGGGTCGCCGGCCTGCTCTTCGGGGGAGGCGAGCGGGTCGGGCGGGAGGAGCATTTTGGATTTGATGTAGATGAGCGTGGCGGCCATGTAAATGAATTCGGCGGAGACGTCGATGTTCTGGACTTCGAGCTGATGGAGGTAGTCGAGGTATTGGGAGGTGATTTTGGAGATCTGGATGTCGTGGATGTTCATTTCCTGCTTTTTGATCAGGTCGAGCAGGAGGTCGAGGGGACCTTCGTACATCGGGATGGAGATTTTGTAGGGAGAAGCCATGTGGGGATAGTTTACCAGTGGCGGGTGACGAGTGGCGAGTGGCGAGAAAAAGAAAGAGCGGGGATAACGCAGAGGCGCAGAGAGCGCAGAGTTCGGAGGAGAAGAGGGGAGTTTTTGCGGCGTCAGGTCGTAAGAGCCCACCCTTAGAAACCAAGGGTGGGGCACCCTCAAGTTCAATTGTTCAAAGCCGCAACGATAAAAAGGCAAGAATGCGAGCCGGCTGGAAGCCGGCGCTACCCGAGTTCGGCGCGTTTGCGGGGCCAGTTGAAGATGGAGTCGCGGACTCGTTGCATGGTCAGCTTCGCTGATTCGCGGGCTTTGGCGCTGCCGCTGTCCAGGATTTCGAGGGCTTTTTTCGGATGGTGCTCGTAGTCGAGACGGCGGGCGCGGACGGGTTCGATCCACTTGATTAGGTTTTCGGCCATGGCGGATTTGCATTCGATGCAGCCGATGCCGGCGGTTGTGCAGCCGTGGCGGACCCACTCTAGGCGGCCGGGGTCGCGTTCGGGAGTGGAGAAGAGTTTGTGCCAGTCGTAGACGGGGCAGACGTCGGGATTGCCGGGGTCGGTGCGGCGTTTGCGGGCGGGATCGGTGACCATGACTTTGGTTTTTTTGCGGATCTCGTCGTCGGATTCGGAGAGGGTGATGGCGTTGTTGTAGGATTTGGACATTTTGCGGCCGTCGAGGCCTGGGATACGGGGGGTGGGAGTGAGAAGTGCCTGAGGTTCTACAAGTCTTTCCTTCCACTCAAAGAACTCATTGAAATTCGGAGTCGTTTCACGGAAATTCTGAATTCCATCTTTTAACGCGCTCTCGCGCATCTTGGCCATGACAAAAGATGAGCGGCTGGAGTGTTCTTCAGCTAATTCAGCCAAATGGGGCCTCATGGACAGCATTTGTTCAAAGATTTTTGGGGCGAACCGGTTCGAATCAACACCATCGCGCCAATTTAGGCCGAAGAGTGTGTTGAACCGCCTTACCAAATCACGGCTGAATTCAACATGCGAGACCTGATCCTCACCGACCGGCACAAATAATCCATTCCCAATTTCCCCATAGATCACAATATCTGCGGTCTGCAGGGTCGGATACCCGAGGAATCCAAAGGTGTGAAGATCCTTAGTCCGAATATTTTGAATCTGCTCTTTGTAGGTGGGGATGCGTTCGAGCCAGCCGAGCGGGGTGACCATGCTGAGGAGGAGATGGAGTTCGGCGTGTTCGGGGACTTGGGACTGGAGGAAGATCGTGGATTTGGCGGGATCGAGGCCGGAGGCTAGGAAGTCGATGGTGATTTGGAGAGAGTTTTCGGCGATGGCGGAGGTGTCGGCGTAGTCGCTGGTGAGGGCGTGCCAGTCGGCTACGAAGTAGAAGCATTCGTAGTGGGGATCGGATTGGAGCTTGACCCAGTTTTGGAGGGCGCCGAAGTAGTGGCCAATGTGGAGACGTCCGGTGGGGCGCATGCCGGAGATGACGCGGTTGGTGGGGGTGGACAAGTTTTTGCCTCGGTGGAATTAGGTGACAGTTTACAGTTTACAGATTGATGGGGAAAAGAAAAAACCGAAGAAGAAGAGAACCTAACGCAGAGACGCAGAGGGCGCAGAGAAGCGGGGGGAACCCCAAGAGCACAGCGAGGAATCGCTGTGCCACAAATCCGGTTACAGCTGACTAAGCAGAGATGCTCCCTTAATCAGAAGCATCACAGCAAGGATGAGAAGTGACCAGCACAAATATTCCGGCCAGGAAGGCCATCCCTGCTTGGATCTGTTCTCTCTATATGCGCTCCAAACCTGAAAGTTTGCGAGGTTCTTGAATCCGAGTCCCCAAAGCCGACGATAGGCGTAAAGCCAGGTTGCTGATGACAGGCCCATCAGAAAAATGCCGGCGAAGAGGAATGCTTTTGCAATCACCACATCCTGAGAGCGGTCAAGTTGGCCAAGGAGCCCCATCTCATTATTTGGAGGACCAGTTGGGGGATTCGTTGTGGCCGGAGGTGGTTAGCTGGTGGGGTTGGGAGCCGTCGGCCAGCATGGTCCAGATTTGGCGGGTGCCGGTGCGGGTGGACTCGAAGACGAGGTGGCGGCCGTCGGGAGCCCAGCTGGGGCGTTCGTTGCGGCCGGAGTCGCGCGTGATTTCAAGAATGTGGCGCGAGCCGATGTCCATGACGTAGATGTCGTAGTTGCCGGAGGGGCGGCGCCAACTGAAAGCGATGAGCTGGCCATTGGGAGACCAGGCAGGGTCGACGAGGTAACCCTTGTCCGGGACATCGATTTTCTGGGTGTTGGAGCCGTCGGAATTCATCATGTAAAGCTGGGGAACGCCGCCGCGGTCGCTGACGAAGACGACGGTTTGCAGGGTTTTGGGATTCCAGGCGGGCGAAGTGTCGCCGCCGGAATTAGAGAAGGTGAGACGCTTGGGGCGATTGCCGCTGGCGTCAGAGACGTACAGCGCAGGAGTGCCCTGCATGGACGAAGAGAACATCACTTGCGAGCCATCGGGAGACCAGGCGGGGGAAGAGTTGGTGCCTTTGTACCGCGCAAAGGAGACGACCCTGCCGGAGTCGAAGGAGTACATGCAGATTTGGGCGCTGACTACGCTGTTGGCCGGCTCGAAGCAGGTGAAGGCGATGCGGGAGGAATCCGGAGACCAGCGCGGCGTGAGAGCGATGGAGTTGAGGTGAGTAATCGGGCGCTGGTTGGCGCCGTCGTAATCCATGACCCAGACTTCCTTGTGACCGGTGCGGGCACTGATAAACGCGATTTGCGTGGAGCCGACGCCGGGGAAGCCGCCGGAAAGTTTGGATATAATTTCGTCGGCAAACTGGTGGGCGAATTTGCGGACCTGGTCGTCGGTGGGAGCGCCGCGGTAGACCTTGCCGACGACGGGTTCGTTGGAGGGGCTGCGGACGTCGAACATCCAGGCGGGGATGGAGACTTCGGCGGCGGATTCGGTGAGATTGCCGAAGGCGACGAAGTTGGCGTTGAGGGGAGGATCGGTCCAGAGAGTTTTTGCAAGTTCGTTGGGAGTGGAAGGAACTTGCGTGGGATAGAAACTGGGGGAGACGAGTTCGATGACGCCGGAGAAGGAGAGGTCTTCACGGACGACCTGGGTGAATAGGGCGGCGTGGGGTTTGGCGTTGTCGGCGCGGGGGGCGAAATCGGTTACGGCGATGCGAGGCTTGTCGACGCCGAGACCGGTGCCGGTGCGGAACCAGTCTTGGGCCAGGGAGGTAGAGGAGAACGGCAGGAGGTAAAGGAGATAAAGGAAAAAGATGGGAACGGCGCGGGTGATTCGAAGCAAGAGTTCCTCCGGAAGAGATTGGGCTGAAGAAATAGTTTAGGACAGATTGAGAGGGAGGGGAGAAAAGATTTAACACAGAGGGCACAGAGGTGGAACACAGAGTTCACGGAGAAGAAATCAGTGAGTGGCGGAGAGGTCGAAATCGAAGGTGACGTCCACGTAGGAGCCGGAGTAGTCGGCGGGGAGGGCGGGGAGCTTGTCGATGCCGAGGAGGGCGCGAGTGGCGGAGTCGTCCATGGAGCGATTGCCGCTGGTAGCATCGAGGCGAATGTTTTTGATGGTGCCATCGCGATAGATGCGGAAAGAAGTGGTGGCCTTAGCGCGGCGGGCGGAGCGGATGGAAGGATCGATGCTGGTCTGAATCCAATTTTGGCTGATGGCGCGTTTGACGGATTCGATGTACCAGCCGTAACGCGAGGCGAAATCGCCGCCGCCCTGGCCTTGGACGGCGAGGCCGCTGGCGGAAGCGCCGGGCGTTTGCGAATAGCCGGTGGGGATGTCCATCTGGCCGCCTTTGCCGTAGGGGGCGGCGTTATCGGGTGGCTTAACTTTCGGTTCGAAGACTTTGGATTTTTTGGAGGGCGGCGGAGGCGGCTGCTTTTCCTTGAACTTGAGAATGGGCGTGGCATCGGTGGGCTTGGGCGGTTCGATCTTGGGCTCTTCTTCGGCCAAGCCTTTGGTGGGATCGACGACCTGGCTGGGAGTGGGGACGACTGGGTGCGGCATGGGAATTCCGGCGCTGCTGACGAGATTGACCTTGGTGCTGGATTCGCCGCCGCCACCTATGCCGCCCCAGGGATTGCCGGAGCGCTGGATCCAGACGCTGAGAGCGACCGCGGCGACCAGGCCGATGTGCAGCCAGGCGGAGTAGCCGAGGAAGCGTTTGAACGGGGCATCGTAGTTGTCGGCGGCGTAGTCCATGGCGTTAGAACGGGCGGGGCGGAGAAAGTTGCGAGTCGGCTCCTTGGGTTAAGGATAACAGCGATCAGATAGCAGATAACAGGAGGCTAGAGAGCGCCTGGGTTGAAATTGTGCTGAGTGTGTTGAGTTTGGGTGGTTGGGTTGAGTAGGTCAAAGCTGTGGCGGAGCCACCGCACTCCAAGGTCGGAGGGCCGATCTGAGGAGCGGGCATTAGAGGAAGAGGGCTGGGCCACCTGAAGGTGGCCGCTACTTGGGCGTTTTGGAATGTTGCGGGCATCAGCGGTTCCGGTCGTTGATGGGCTGGGTGACGATGCTGATGTTGGAGATGCCGGACTGGCGGAGAGTGTCGATGATAGTGCAGAAGGCGCCGAAGGGAACGGTTTCGTCGGCGCGGACGTAGACGACGTCTTTCTCAGACTTGGATTGTTTTTTGATTTTGTCAGCAAGCTGGTGAATGTTGATTGGGTCGTTGCCGAGATAGATCAGTTGGTTTTTGTCGAGCGTGACTACCAGGCGTTGTTGGGTGATTTCTTTGACGGTGTGGGTTTTGGGGACGTCGACCTCGATGCCGGATTGGAGGATGGGGGCGGTGATCATGAAGATGATCAGGAGGACGAGGACGACGTCGATGAAGGGAACCATGTTGATTTCGGAGAGCGCCGTCTGCGTGGATTTAGCTAGTTGAGGCATGGGTGCGCTCCCATGGGTTGTTGCAGGGGTTGACTGATAACAGATAGCAGCGAACAGCGATCAGGAGGCGCAGAAAACTGGTGCCAACCGCCGACAAAATGGCGTAGGCAATGGTTCCTGTTCGCTGTTATCTGTTCGCTGTTATCGCGCATCGACGAGCAAATAGCCGAATGACAGAAAACGTTTCTCGTTGTGGCTCGGATGTCCATAGTTTACGTAAACGTCTTCTCGATTTGGGCCGCGAATTCGAGGGCGAAGGTGTCGAGGCGCTGGGCGAGGTCGCGGATGTCTTGCAGGAAATAGTTGTAGGCGATGAGAGCGGGGATGGCGGCGAAGAGGCCGGCGGCGGTGGTGACGAGGGCTTCGGCGATGCCGGGCGCGACGGCGCGCAGGCTGGCGGAGCCGGAAGTGCCGAGGCCAGAGAAGGCGTCGATGATGCCCCAGACGGTGCCGAAGAGTCCGCTGAAGGGAGCGACGCCGGCGGTGGTGGCGAGCCAGGACATTCCTTTTTCGGTGCGGCGAACTTCATCGGCGGCAGCGAGTTGCATGCTGACGGTGACGGCCGACATGGATTTCAGTTTGACGGGTGTGGGATTGCCAGTGCCGGTGACCTGGGATTGGAGTTCGCGATAGCCGGCGGCGTAGACGTTGGCGAAGGGCGAGCCGGCGGAGACGAGTCCTTGCGGATTGGCGACGCCTTTTGTGGCGCGGAAGATTTTGAGGAATTGATCGCTTTGCCGGCGAATGCGGCCGAACATGCCGGATTTTTGGAGGATCAGCGCCCAGGAAATGAGCGAGGCGAAGAGCAGAATGCCCAGCACGCCGCGGGCGACCCAGCCGGTTTGCTCGAGAATATCGAAGATGCTGCCGATGAGAAAGGCGTTCAGGAGAAAAAGGATGTCTGTCTCCTTAAGAGAGAGTAAATTTTACGGACAAATTCAACGTAGCACAGGGGTGGGGCAGGGTCAAAAGATATGAGATGCGGGTGTGTTGAATGGGGCTGCATGGGGAGAGAGTTGAAAGCTGTAAGCCGTAAGCTATAAGCCATAAGAATGAAGAAAAAAGATAACGCAGAGACGCTGAGAACGCTGAGATTCGCAGAGGGAGGAAAGATGAAATTTGCGAGGGTGGTGTTTTGGGTGGCGGGGATTTGGGGAGTGGTGGTGATTGCGCCGTTGTATTTTATTTTTGATTTGATAGGGAAGCAGGATCCGCCGGCGATTACGCATCCGGGATTTTATTACGGGTTTGTGGGGTGCGCGCTGGCTTGGCAGATTGCGTTTTTGTTTATTGGGAGGGATCCGGTAAGGCTGCGGCCGATGATGATTCCGTCGATGGTGGAAAAATTTGCGTATGGGATTGCGATGGTGGCGCTGGTGATGCAGGGGAGAACGAATCAGCGGGATCTTGTATTTGCGGCGACGGATTTGACGCTGGGAATGTTGTTTGTGGCGGCGTTTGTCGTGACGGGAGGTAAAGGAGATAAAGGAAGTAAATGAGGTAAAGGAGATGCAAATGGGCGTGTGGTAGAGTGAGGGGTATGGGGAAGAGTTTTGATATCGGGTTGGAGAGGTTGACGGGCATTGGTGTGCCCGGAATCGGAGAAACTCAAGAAGGCGGCGTAAAGCCGCCCCTACAGGATACGTCGGCCGATCTGAAGATCGGCCACTACGTGGATGCTTCTGCGACAAAAGGCGGACAGCCAGGAATGGTTGTGCCACAGGAGTCGACGTTTTATCTGGAGACGTTTGGGTGCCAGATGAATGACCATGATTCGGAGAAGGTGGCGGGAGTTTTGTTGGCGCGGGGATACCGGCAGGTGGATGGGCCGGAAGCGGCTAAGGTGATTTTGTATAACACTTGCTCGATCCGGGAGAAGGCGGCGCAAAAGGTGTTTTCGCGGCTGGGGGAGTTGCGGCCGGCGGATGATCAGGAAGGAAAGAGTTTTAACACAGAGGACACTGAGAAAGAACACAGAGTACACAGAGACGGCCGGGTACTGGAGAAGAATCACCCGAGTCTGAGGAAAATTGTGAATGCGGGTGGGGGAAAGATTATTGGAGTGCTGGGGTGCGTGGCGCAGCAGGAGGGCGAGGAGATTTTTGAGCGAGCGCCGTGGGTTAGTTTGGTTTGCGGGTCGGCTAGTTACCGGAAATTGCCGCAGTTGATTGCGGAGCTGGAGGCGGGGAACCGGCGCGTGACCGGGTTGGATACGGACACGGACGAGACATTTGAGACGGAGATTACGCGGCGGGACAATCCGTGGCGCGCGTACCTGACGATTATCGAGGGGTGCGACAAGGCTTGTTCGTATTGCGTAGTGCCGTTTACGCGGGGGCCGGAGCGTAGCCGGGGGAGCGCATCGATTTTGGACGAGGTGCGGCGGCTGGCGGAGGCGGGATACAGCGAAGTGCAGTTGCTGGGGCAGACGGTGAATTCGTATGCGGACCCGAGCGCCAGGAAGATGCGCTTTTCGGAGTTGCTGGCGGCGGTGGCGGAAGTGCGGGGAATCCGGCGCGTGAGATTCACGACTTCGCACCCACGGGATTTTGGGAAGGACATCGTGGAGGCGATTGAGGCGCATCCAACAATTTGCGACCACGTACACTTGCCGGTGCAGAGCGGGTCGACGGCGGTGCTGCGGGCGATGGCGCGGACGTATTCGAGGGAAGAGTACCTGGAGAAGATTGCGTTGATGAAGGCGGCGCGGCGACCGATCAGTATTACTACCGATATGATTGTGGGATTCCCGGGGGAGACAGAAAAGGATTTTGAGGAGACGCTCACGTTGCTGGACGAGGTGCAGTATGACAGCGTGTTTGCGTTCAAGTATTCGCCGCGGCCGAATACGCCTTCGCTGAAGATGGCAGATGCGATTCCGGAAGAGGAGAAGGGACGGCGGCTGGGGATTTTGATGGACCGGCAGCGGGAAATTCAGCGGGTTCGGAATGAAAAGCTGGTCGGCGAGACGTTTGAGGTGCTGGTGGACGGGAAGTCTCGTCGGGAGAATCAGTGGTCGGGGCATACTAGTTCGAACCGAGTGATGAATTTTGCTTCACCGGAGCGGGAACTTCTGGGAGACTACGTGCAGGTGAAGGTGGTTTCGGCGATGCCGAATAGTCTTGTCGGAGAGATGGTTGGTAGGATGTGACGTTTGCGTGGCGTTTGCGATTGAGGTGGGGACACGGGATAACAGTAATCAGATATCAGCGATCAGTAAGAGAAGAAACGGAAAGAGAAGAGTTCACACAGAGGACGCAGAGGTAAGAGGGCAGAGTTCGCAGAGAAGAAAACCCAAGAGCACAGCCAGGAATGGCTGTGCCACGGGGGGAAGCAATCGGCGGGGGATAGGGAGGGCGCGATGGAAGTGGAGATGAAGATACGCGGCCTGATGATGGATCCGGTAACGCAGATGCCGATTGTGGTGCTGAAGGATGTGCAGGGGCAGTCGGTGCTGCCGATCTGGGTGGGTGCGTTCGAGGCGAATGCGATCGCGCTGGAGATTGAGAAGGTGTCGACTCCGCGGCCGATGACGCATGACCTGCTGAAGAATGTGCTGCTGGGGCTGGATGTGCACGTGCAGAAAATTGTGGTGAACGATCTTCGCGACGATACTTTTTTTGCGCTGATCTGGGTGGAGCGCGAGGGCGAGTTGATCAGCATCGATTCACGGCCAAGCGATGCGCTGGCGCTGGCGCTGCGGGTGGATTGCCCGATTTTTGTGGATGAGACGGTGTTGAAGAATTCGAAGGTGGCCACGGCGCTGGCGGAGCGGGGCTCGAACGAGCAGTTGAGGAATTATCTGGAAGGGTTGAGCGATGAGGATTTGGGGCGATATAAGATGTAGGGTTGGAAAATAGAAATTGGAAAATGGAAATTGGACGGCGCGAATGGATTCGCGCCGTTTTTGTTTTTGGGGGAGGAAGAAAACCTAACGCAGAGACGCTGAGTTCGGAGGAGAAGAGGAACCCAAGAGTACAGGCTGAAGCCTGTGCTACATGGGGAGGTGGCGGAGGCGGCGGCGCCAGAAGAGGAGGAGGAGGAGGCCGATCAGGATGAGGGAGGCGCTGAGGCCGACCCAGAGGCCGAGGACGCCCCAGTGTTGGCGGAAGCAGAGCCAGGCGCCGAAGGGGAGACCCATGAGCCAGTAGGCGCAGAAGTGGCAGATCATCGGCGTGCGGGTGTCGCCGGTGCCGCGGAGGGCGCCGGTGGCGACGGTCTGGATGCCGTCAAAGAGTTGGAAGGCGGCGCCGGCGGCGAGCAGGACAACGGCGTTATGGATGAGGACGGGATTGTTGGTGTAAATGCGGGCGATGTATTGGGGGAAGACGAGAAGGACGATGCTCATGACGGACATGAAGGCGGCGCCGAGGAGGATGGCGGTGTTGCCGGCGAGCTTGGCGCCGGGGAGATCGCGGCGTCCGATGGCCTGGCCGACGCGAACGGCGGCGGCGGAAGAGATGCCGAGAGGAACCATGTAGGTGAAGGCAACGGTGTTCAGGGCGATCTGGTGGCTGGCGAGAGGAATGGCGCCGAGACGGGAGATTAAAGAGGCGACGGCGGCGAAGACGGTGATCTCGGCGGTCATTTGCATGGCGGCGGGAAAGCCGAGAGCGATGAGGCGGAGGATGCGCGCGAGGTCGGGGCGCAGTGTGATGTGGCGCAAGTAAACGTGGTTGCGTGCGTCGTGCCAGAAAAGAAAAACGATGAGAACTGCGGCGAGATAGGTGCGCGAGATGGCGGTGGCGATGCCCGAGCCAATGACGCCGAGCATGGGGAAACCCCAGTGGCCGAAGACGAGGAGATAGTTTCCGAGGAGATTGATGAGATTGGCGGTGATGAGGGCGAAGGCTACGGGGCGGACCAGGTTCATGCCCTGGAGGGCGCGTCGGAAGGTGAAGTAGAGAAGAAGAGGGACAAGGCCGAAAGCCAGGGTGTGCGTGTAGGGGCGGGCTAGGACGGCGACATCGGGGGAGACGCCGAGTCGATCGAAGAAATGCGGGAGTGACCAAACGGCGGCGAGAAGCAGAGGCGCGATGGCAAGGCTGAGGTAGATGCCGTTGACGAGAGAGTGGAAGCAATCTTCGGTGCGGCCGGCGCCGAAGGATTGGGAGACTAGAGTGTCGAGGCCGATGAGGAGGCCTTCACCAAAGAAAGCGAAGACGAGGAAGAGGCTGGAGCTGATGCTGACGGCGGCGATGGATTGGGCGCTGTTGGGAAGGCGGCCGACAAACATGGTGTCTTCGATGGCCATGCTGATCCAGCCGATTTCGGCGAGGACGAGGGGAATGGCGAGGTGCAGAGTGGGGCGAAGTTCGGAGCGCAGAGTGGGCCAGGAGAGCATGGGGAATAGGAGAGTTTACGGGAAGGAGGTAGAGGAAGGAAATGAGGTAAAGGAGGTAAAGGAGGTAAAGGAGGTAAAGGAGAGGAAGTTACTCGTTGGTGGGGATAGAGGGGAAGTTCCATTGACGGTGGGGAGGGGGGTGGATACGGTGGATTGTAGGACATTGTGTGTCGCTTGGAATGACGTTGAGATTGCGCGCTGGGTCGCGGTTGGATAACGACGAGCGCTGAGCGGAGGGATAAGACTGTGGTCAGAACCGATGGGTTGGCCGAAAAGGCGCGCGGGGAGCATATCCGGGCGGGTGAGCGCCTGAATTCGCGAGTGGAATTGACCGTGGAGTGGGAAGAGGGTGGGAAAACGCTGCGGGCGAAGGGGTACACGGTAGACATCAGCCCGAAAGGATGCATGGCCATTGTGGAACAGGGGTTGCCGGTCGGGCAAAAATTGCGGGTTGTGAATAGCATGAGTGGGAAAACCGCTGGAGCGACGCTGATTTGGCGCGGGCATGAAGGGCGGAAGGGCTGGGAGTTTGGGGTGGAATTGGAGGAGTCGGCCAGGGATTTTTGGGGAGTGGAGTTTTGAGGGGAAGAGGATAGCAGCTAACAGCGATCAGATAGCAGGAAACGGGCGAACGGCACAGTTTCGATTGTGCCGTTTTGGTTTTTGGGGAGGAAGAGATAGGGGACTCAACGCAGAGGCACTGAGGACGCAGAGCGGGAGCAGAAAAGAGAAAAAGGAGCGGGAGTGGTCCGCCCCGGCGTTGGAAGGCGGGTCCTAGAAATGCTCTGGAATTTTGGGGAGGGGGAGATTTCCACTGGCAGATTGAGAAACCGCAATTTTGGCTTGCGAATTGCGGGTATGAAACGTAGAGTGAGCCTATGCCTTGTGGCCTTTCTGCCGGCATAACAACAGATAAATTAGAGGGAGTCGAGGTGCCTCGGTTGGGGTGTGGGCGAACGGATTGAGAAAGTGGCAGAAAAAAAAATTAACACAGAGGACGCAGAGGTAAGCGCGCGGAGTTCACGGGGATAAGAAGGAAGAGAAGAGAAAAGCAAGAAGGCGGCGTAAAGCCGCCCCTACGGGAAGAAGCAAGAGAAGAGGGACTGGCGAGTTGGAGAGAATGCGGCGAGGAGCGGAGGCAGAGATTCGATGACTGCCATTATCACGGTAGCGAATCAGAAAGGCGGCGTCGGGAAGACCACGACGGCCATCAATCTGGCGGCTGCGATCGCGAACAAAGGAAGACGCACGCTGCTGATCGACCTTGATCCGCAGGCGAACACGACGATTGCGTTTTTCAATATGGGGGAAGTCACCGCGTCGATGTTCGATGTGCTGGGCGATGCGCATTTGCCGATGGCGGAAGTGATCAAGCCGACGAAGGATCCGATGCTGAATGTTGGCAGCGGGCGGCTGGCATTGGCGAAGCTGGAGACGGTGCTGGCGGGGCAGTTTGACGCGCCGTACCGGTTGAAGGATGCGCTGGCGCCGGTGCTGAAGGATTACGACTACGTGATCGTGGATACGCCGCCGTCGCTGGGAATTTTAACTGTGAATGCGCTGGTGGCCTCGACGCACCTGCTGGTGCCGATTCAGGCGGCGTATTTCGCGATTGAGGGCACGGATGATTTGCTGGAGACGTACGAGCGGATCCGGGCGCGGCCCAACCCGCAATTGAAGATGCTGGGCGTGGTGATTACTCTCTACGACAAGCGGACGAATATTTCCAAGGATACGCACGGGCAGATTCGCGCGGTGTTCGGCGAGGTGTTGTTCAAGACGAAGATCGGAAAAAACGTGCGGCTGGAAGAGAGTCCGGCGTACAAGGAAACTATTTTGACTTTTGCTCCCAAGTCGCCGGGGGCAGTGGAATACAAAAAGCTGGCAGCGGAGGTACTGCATCGTGTTGAAGAAAGCCGGGTTGCCCGTCACGCTGAAGATGCGGCATGACGCGCATTACGTAGAATCACTCACAAGCTACAGCGGGGCGGCGGTTGGACGCATGATCCCCGTGGACCAGATTCGGCCGAATCCGGATCAGCCGCGCAAGGTGCTGGGAGACCTGCGCGAATTGACGGATTCGATCCGGGAAAAGGGCGTGCTGGAGCCGCTGCTGGTGCGGTATGTGCCGCGCGAGGATGCGTATCACATTATTTCGGGTGAGCGGCGGTATCACGCGGCGCGGGCGGCGGGATTGCGCGAAGTGCCGGCCATCGAGAAGATGGCGGATGACGCGGAGACGCTGGAAATTGCGTTGATTGAGAATATGCAGCGGAAGGATTTGACTCCGTTTGAAGAGGCGGAGGGGTTGCACCGGTTGGCGACTACGTTTGAATACCGGCATGAAGATTTGGCTAAGAAAATCGGGAAGTCGCGGACGTCGGTGTCGGAGACGATGGCTTTGATGGCGATTCCGGAGCCCTTGCGAAAGAAGTGCATCGAGAGCGGCGTGACTAGCAAGGGATTGCTGCTGCAGATTGCGCGGCAGCCGACCGAGAAGAAGATGCTGGAGATGCTTGCGAAGATTCTCCAGGGCGGATTGACGCGGGATGCGGCGCGGCAGGATCGGAACGATGAGAAGGGATTGGCGCCGAGGTCGCAACCGTTTGTGTTTCAGTTTGAGCCGGAGGGCGAGGCGTTCAAGTTCCGGTTGCAGTTTAAGAAGAGCCATGTTTCGAGGGATGAGTTGATCCGGACGCTGCGGGAGATACTGGAGCAGTTGGAGGGGGCGGAGGAGACGCATTCGGCGGCGTGAGGGGTTGGAAGGGGATAACAGCGAGCAGATAACAGATAGCAGGAAGCAATTGGGCGGCGTGCGTTGAGTGCGCCGCTTTTTGTTTTTGGAGAAGAGTAGAAGAACCTAACGCAGAGACGCTGAGGGCGCAGAGCCGGAGCAGAGAAGAGGCGGAGTAAGCAGCAGCGGCCTGCCTCGGAAGGCGGGCCCTACAACAGAGGGGAAAACCCAAGAGGGGCCGGGCAAGCCCGGCCCCTACAAGTGGGAAGGTGAGATGGAACTTACTGAGGGACAGATGCGGGTGGTGGAGCGGTTGTTTGGGGCGGGGTTTCGGCCGATTGCGATACCGCCGTATGAGAGTGCGTTGATACTGCGGAAGGGCGAGTGCGTGGGGGTGTTGGGGCCGGTGGAGAATGGTGGGTTGAAATTGCTGGCGCCGGTGACGTTTTTGGTGGATGGGAATTTGAGCGTGCGGTTGAAGAAGAGTTCGGGGGATGTGTTTGTTTGGAAGCAGAAGGAAGTGGCGGCGACCGGAGAGATGCTGAGGCAGTTGGAAGAGTTTCGGGTGGAGTTGGTGAGGATTTTGGGTGTGGGGGAGAGCAGTTCTTTGTTAAAAGTTGAGAGTTCGACCGAAAGAGAAGATTTTTAACACAGAGGGCACGGAGGAAGCGCACAGAGGGCACGGAGAACGAAGAGGACAGGCAGGAGTGCCTGTGCCACAGGGGCGGAAGTAATCGTAACCGTGGGCGGATGAAGCGAATCGAAGGATTATGACTACTTATGACATTGTTTGTATTGGGGCGGGGCCGACGGGATTGGCTTGTGCTATGGAAGCAAAGCGGGCGGGGATGCGGGCGCTGGTGATTGACAAGGGGTGCCTGTGCAACTCGATTTACAACTACCCGGTGAACATGGTGTTTTTCACGACGCCGGAATTGCTGGAGATTGGCGGGCTGCCGATGGTGACCGGCGGGGACAAGCCGACGCGGATTGAGGCGCTGAAGTATTACCGGAAGGGCGCGGAGCATTACGGGTTGGACCTGCGGCTGTTTGAGAAAGTGCTGCGGGTGGATGGGCACGACGGCGCGTTCACGTTGGTGACGGAGACGGAGAGCGGGCGGGAGGAGAAGTATCACGCGAAGAAGATTGTTGTGGCGACGGGATATTACGATTTGCCGAATGAGATGGGCGTGCCGGGCGAAAATCTGCCCCATGTGAATCACTATTACACGGAGCCGCACCCGTTCTGGAATCAGGATGTGGTGGTGATTGGCGGGAAGAATTCGGCGGTGGAGTCGGCGCTGGATTTGTATCGGAACGGGGCGCGGGTAACGCTGCTGGTGCGGTCGAAGGATCTGGGACAGTCGCTGAAGTATTGGGTGCGGCCGGATATTGAGAACCGGATCAAGGCTGGGCAGATTCAAGTGCTGTTCAGCACACGGGTGAAGGAGATCGTGCGCGAGGGAATTGTGGTGGAGAACGATGGGGGCGTGCGGGAGCTGGCGGCAAAGCAGGTGTTTGCGTTGACGGGATACCACCCGGACTTTGACTTTATCGAGGCGCTGGGAGTTCGGCTGGATCCGGAGAGCCGGAGACCGTCGTTGGATCCGAATACGCTGGAAAGCAATGTGGCGGGGATTTACCTGGCGGGCGTGGTGGTGGCGGGGCGCCATACGGGAGAGATCTTCATTGAAAATGGAAGATTTCATGGGAAGCAGATCGTGGAAGCCATGAAGTGAAAATAGAAAATGAAAATAGTGAGGGGCTGGAGGATTGTTGGCGGAACTTTTTACCACAGAGAGCAGAGAGAAGAGGTGGTTTGCGGGTGCTGGGAAGTGTTTGGTAGACTTGCGGGGAAGAATTCTGGTCGTGTTCGAGTTGCCGATCTGAAGATCGGCCACTACAAGGGATTATGGCAAACCTGATTGGGGAAGTGGCGGAGACTACCGTTGCGCTGGTGAAGGGGTTCGCGGTCACCTGGAAGAATATGTTCCGGAAGACCGTGACGGAGAATTATCCTCACGAGCCAGTGCATTTCCAGCCGAGATACCGCGGGATTCACGTCCTGCACCGGGACGAGGGCGGGCTGGAAAAGTGCGTGGGATGCTTTTTGTGCGCGGCGGCTTGCCCGGCGAACTGCATTTACATTGAGGCGGCGGAGAATACGGATACGAACCGGATTTCGGCGGGCGAGCGATACGCAAAGGTATACAACATCGATTATTCGCGTTGTATCTTTTGCGGGTATTGCGTGGAGGCTTGCCCAACGGATGCGATCACGCATGGGCATGGGTTTGAGCTGGCGACATACGACATCAATTCGCTGATCTATAGGAAAGAGCAGATGCTGGAGAACACCAAGGGGGAGATGCCGGCGATACAGAAGGTTTAGAAATTAGAAAATAGAAATTGAAAAATGGAAAAGCGCTCCGAGAGATCGGGGCGCTTTTTGTTTTTGGGGAAGAAGGAAAGATTTAACACGGAGATCGCAGAGGAAGAACACGGAGTGCACAGAGGAAACAAACCCAAGAATGCAGGCAATGCGAGTCCGCTGAGGGCAAGGAGGAATCGCTGTGCCGCGGGCGAGTCGGGAGGCAGAGTCCTATAGAAAATACAGTGATTCCTCGACAGAACTCGGCGAGGTGAGTTGTGACGAATGCTGGCGCGGGCTTGGAACAGAGGGGCGTTGGACCGCAGGGTTGCGAGGCGGCGGCGAGGCCGTTGGTGAAGGGAGATGGTGGACGCATAGAGAGGGTAGTTGGGAGCACACCTTTCCGTCCAGGCGGGGGGCGGGGCACGCTGGACAAAATCAGGAAAACTGATCGAGTTTCATCGCGAAAGGCCGGCGAAAGCTCAGTCGCGGTGGCGCGAAAGGTCTGGGCGAACGAGTCTATCCGCCAAAAGATTATCGGACACACCATGGCCGTTGGAGGACACAGGTTTGGGAGCGGCATCATCCGGAGAGGCCTGGATATCCGCGGTGCGCAAGTTGCGTTCGCGCATCTCGAGGAGAACTCGAGCGACCATGGCGTTGGCATTCTCGTCGAGCAACTGGTCGACAAGCGAATTAATTTCCTTGCGGAGATTGGCCGCGTGACCGAGGCGAGAGAGTTCGTAGCTGTGAAGAGTGTTGCTGGAAGCGGAGAAGAGAAATTCCCAAGGCGGTTGGGTGCGGCAAATGGTCACGGAGGCCTCCGGTGGATGCGGGTAGCGCGAGATGCACGGCACCGTATCACTGCTTGCATAATACTGACTAGTAAGTATCAAGTAACAGGACTGTGGAAAACTGTGCAAAGTGAGGAAAAGCCCGACCGGGCTTGCAGCGGCTGCGCGGGGGATTACGAGGACCCGGATCGGAGCGCCTGGGAGGAGGACTTCGAAGGGGAGGAAGTGGATGTTCAGCGGGAGGCAGGCGATGAGCCAGGACCAGATGAGTGAGACGCCGGCATTGCCGCTTGTGGCAGCGCGCGAGGGGATGTTTCGCCCAGGGAGGACGCAGCGAGAGACGCTGCTGATGGTGTTGCGGCTGGCGGCCGGGTATGAGCAGTGGTTGACGCTGGCGGAGTTGGCGTCGAAGACGAAGTTTCCGCCGGCGAGCATATCGGCGCAGTTGCGGCATTTGCGGAAGGCGGAGTACGGCGGGTGGGCGGTGGAAAAGCGGCGGAGGGAGTGGGTGACGGAGGAGGTGGTGTGGGAGTACAGACTGGCGGAAGGAGGAGAGGAAGGAAGTAAAGGAGGTAAATGAAGTAAAGGAAGTAAAGGAGAAATGCGCGGAGGGGGAGATGAGTGTTAAGCCGGAGATGGTGTTTGATGTTTGCTGGGAAGTGTATCGGGGGGCGCGGGAGGTGATGGAGTCAAAGCGGGGGATTGGCGCGCTGAACATGGAGATGGAGACGAAGTACGCGTGGCGGCCGGATGTGCGGCCGAAGATGAAAGATTGGGTGGCGGATTTTGCGTTGGCGGGGCAGGCGGCGCTGGAGGGACCGGACTGGGCGTCGAGGATGGTGCTGTTTCGTTTGTATTATTTGGGGCTGGCGCCGTATGAGAGGGCGCGGCATTTTTTGGGGTTGAGCGAGCGGGGGTGGGTGAACTGGTCGGAGGAGATCCGGAGGCGGTGCGGGGCGGAGATTTTGCGGAGAGGGATGTTTCCGCCGCGGAAGTATTTTGGAGGAGGGGAGTGAAAAGTGAGTATTCCGCCCCGCTACCCAGTTCAAGTCAAGAAAACCGAAATCGTCTGACCTTGCAACTGACGCAAGGATGGGATATTTCTAGTGTGTGCAAATACGAATCGGGCTAGTTAGCCGCCGGCTTACTTTGTGAAGACTGAAATTTCGATTCAGCAAAACCAACTTGCTTACATGGGAACCTTTATGGTTCCTGTCCTGGAGTTGTGGGGACAGGGCGGTATATTGCTGAAAGATATCTATGACGCACTATCGCCATTTGGAATTTCTTTGTCAGATATGAGGTCTGAAGCAGTGACCTCGGATGTCTCTGGTCAGGCGATTAGGGTGAGTTTGACAAATATCGGGACCTATCAATTTCGCTTTGACCGAATAGAATCAACATTTGTCAACTTCTCCGATCAGGTCCTTGCGGAGATCCCAAAATATCTCGCGGCAGGAACATCATGGTTGCGAAAGCGCTCACCTCAGTTCAAATTCGGGGTACATCGGTTCGTCTACTCTGGACACGGCATGCTCAAGGAGGGTGGGGCGGCGGGCCGTTTGGAATTGGCGGCGCGACCAATTGTGGGCTCAGGCGAGAATTTGGGGACGGGAGCTATCTATCACTGGAGGGTGGCGGACAAAGCGTGGACCCTACAATTGATTGTGGATCGGTCGACACTCATTCCTGGCGGGGTATATCTGATGTTCGTACTAGAGGTCGCGAGGGATCACGTGGATTTTTGGGAATTGCTTGGCCAAGGCCGTAAACTCTTTGAAGACGCCACGGCATCTCTTGATATGATTGTATTAAGGGGCAGTTAATGAAATATAATATATGCTAGCCACATCAGACGCTCTCGGTTCTCTTCTTTCAACTGAGTCTAATCATCCCGCGAATAGTGCCCCTTTCGGAACTGATTCGCAGACTGCTTGCTTCACTGACCAAGGAAGATCATCCCTCAATAGGTTTCATGAGGCCATCATCTGGGACAAGCTTGACGAAGCTCTTCCGAAGTCACCTCTCGAAGAGTACCTTCGTGTCGTTGCAGTTTTGCGGTCCCCAGTGGTGGAGCGAATTACGATTAATGTGAGTGACGAGATGGGATGGTTGACCGAAAATATTTCGGTAATTGAACGAGATTTTAGGGGGCAATGGTTATTGATCGTTGGCCGTGAGTTAGCGGCGCATGACAGGGAGTTTGGTGCTATCCGTCGAATTGCGATCGAACGCGGGCTCGAAAAACCGTTCCTATATTTTGTTCCCGAAGTTACTCAGTTGGACTTTATTGCCTGAAGCTGATGGCCTTCTCCATCGAATACGATCAGTCTTTGCCGTACAAGCAACTTCCATTTATTAAGGGTAACTGCCCCGCGCTGGAGATCTCGCTGCGAAATGGTTCTTTTGTGTGGCGAGGACCTGGTCTTTTGGATTCTGGCTCAATGCATACTGTTTTAAGCCGCGAGTATGCTGAGCCGTTAGGAATCAAAGAGGTTGAATCTGGCGAGAGAATCCAAGTGAGCACCTTTGGTGGGCCCGCATACCTCTACCAGTTTGAAGTTGAAATGAGCTTTGAGTTTGAAGGACAAAGTGAATATTTCCCATCACCGGTCTGCTTCTCGGCGAGTCGGGTCGGAAGAAACATTCTTGGTCGAATAGCCATATTTTCGAGACTCAAGTTAGGGTTTAGCGAAAGTAGTGAGAGATTATATCTCGGTCGGGAATCGTTCTAGCAGCACTCTTTCTCGTTTCAACTCCAATCACAGGTTTCCTTAAACGATTAATTTATCCCCGAGTCGGAGGAGTTTGTTGGTTTCGGAGGGGGCGACGCGGGTGTTGGTGGATAGGCGGTAGAAGTGGTCGAAGCGGGGGCGGGGGGACCAGGGCGGCAGGGTGGATTCGCGGAGCTGGTTGAAGCGTTTTTGGAAGCCTTCGAGGATTTCGCCGGTTTGGGGATTGCGGGGCGGGACGGGGCAGCGGGCGCAGGGATTGCTGCCCTCGAAATTTACTTCGCCGATTTTGAAGCGGACCACGCTGCGCTCGTCTTCGCCGAAGAGCTGATCTTCCCAGAAGGCAGGGACGCCATTTATTTCCAGAGAGGCGCGGAAGCGTTGGCGGGCTTCGTCAACAGAGATGCCGGGGAATCCTTGGGACGTTGGCCTAAACCAATCAGAGACGGATTCGAGCGAGGCGGTGGAGACGATTGTGGGGCCGTTGGCGATGGGGTCGTCGGGGAAACCATTTTCGGAGCAGCGGACCAGGATTTGCTGCTCGAAGAAGACGCTGAACCATTCGGCGGCGTCTTCGTAGGCGCCGGGGAACGCGAAGGTGCGCGTGGGGATTTCGCGTCGGTCGCCGGGGACGGAGAGGGTGACTTCGCGGAGGTCGGGGGAGTACGCGGCGCGGATTAGGTGGATGGCCGGGGTGCGCTTGCCGTTGACCCATTTGCCGTCGACGGAGTAGAGGGCCCAGGCGCGATCGAGTGCGAGGCCGCCTGAGGGGCTGATGCGGGCTTCGGGGACGGAGATGGGGTCGAGGGATTTGATGGGATGAAGGCGGATGTTGATGAGGCGCGGGGCCGCTTGCGGAGAGGACATGGGGAAAGTTTAGCAGAAGATGGAAGGAACGAAGTAAAGAGGTAAGGAAGTAATGATTCCGAGCGTGGCGCGAGTCCAGAATTGGCAAAGGATAACGCAGAGGGCGCAGAGTTCACAGAGTTCGCTGAGGAAGAGCGGAGAAGAAAGAAGGCGGCGTAAAGCCGCCCCTACATTTAGAAAATAAGGAGGGGCGCAGCGCGATACTCTCCTTATCGTCAGCGGCTGCGCCCCTCGGCGCCAAGTTCATTGCTGAGAGAAGGTATCGGGGCGGAATCAGCGACGTGGATCCGCACCCGGCCAGATTGGATCTGAGGGCACAGCGCTAGCCGTTGCGCCCACTCTGGCTGAACCTGGCGCTTTGCGGCTCCCCGGTTTACAGAAGGGGAGCGAAAAGCGAGAAAGAATAAGGACGATTTCGGTTCGATTTTCTCCTTTGAAGTCGGTATCCGATCTTGGGTCCAGCCTTTCGGGTGGCGTCTTCGGCCCGCCTCGGAAGGCGGGCCCTACATGGCGAAAACGACAGCGTCGTTTATTGTTGCGGTCGAGGGTGACGGATCGTGTGGGAGGTTAGGGCTACTCCGTAAAAGCGGCAGCGGAGCTGCCGCACTCCAAAGTTAGCGACCGGAGGCGGCGGCTAGAGCAGAGGCGGCATAAGCTGACCGAAGCGGCGAGGAAGAAGCGGACTGGAGGTCGCGAGCTTCCGCAAGTGGGAGAAGCGGGATGGTATGAATGTTGGCTATGGCGCCTCCCTGATAGAAGGCAACGGAGATGGCCGCGGGAGAGACGTCATCGGGGAATTCGGAAATGACCAGGACATCAAAGGCGCCGAGGGTGAAGAAGGAGGACAGGAGCTTGCCGCCCAGTTTTTCGATGGGAGTGCGGATGGCTTCAAAACGATCGAGCGGATCGTGAAGCAGGCGATTACGGGCGTCTGTGGTGTAACTGACTTGATGGCAGAAGAAGGACATCAGTGGCCACCTTCCCGGGCGGGTACAACAGATTCAAGGTGAACCCTGGGGATGAGGATGTCAAGCGAAGGAAAGATGAAAAATTTGAGGGGAATGAAGTAATAGTTTGGGGGCGATTCCCAAAGTGGAACGGAAGGGCGAGGGAATAGTACTGGAGGAAAAAATTGAGATGCGGGCAGGATTACCCTTGACATTACTTAAAGAAGTGGTATACTGTGCAGCGTAGAGAAGTGTCGCTGGCCTCGGCGGATTGCCGGGGCTTTTTTGTTTTTGGGGAAGCGAGAAGGGCTTTAACATCCCGACAATAGAGCGGGGCCACCTGAAGGTGGCCGCTACGGGAGAATTTCGGCACCCACCTGGCAAGAAAGAACAGATGAAGAGGTGTTGGGCGTATCAGGCGATTGCAGGGAGCCGGAGCGCGTGGGTGCCGTGTGTCCGGGAGGCGGAAGAGGGGTCGAGATTTTGCGCGAGGCACGGGCGAGCAATTGAAGGCGCGGTGCTGGGGGCGCTGATCCACGCGGAGGCGAGCGATGAGGCGGTGACGATGTACGAGGATTTGGCGCCGTGGACTCGGCGGGGAAGAAAGCGGCGGCTCCCGCGGAGATTTGACGGTGGCAAGCAATCGCTTGGAGAAATCAAAGAGTTTTAACACAGAGATCACAGAATTCGGAGCGCTCTTCGGCTTGGCTCAGGTCAGGCGGTGTACACAGAGGAAAGGAAACAAGAAGCAGGTTGGCGGAGGTGCGTAATGGCGGTGGTGCTTCGATGCGGGATTGGAACTTTCCGGGCACTGAACGATCCGCTGTCCGGAGAGATGCACGTGAGCGGCGGAAACTCACGGGCAAAGGGAGCGCGCAAGCGTGGCGGCCGGGCGAAATCGCGATCGCTGGAGCCGTCTGCGGGGCCTGACGACGGAAGCGGAACGCCCGCTGGCGGGAGTGCGCGTACCTCCGCGGCACCCCCCGCGGCCCGCAAAACGTCCGGTGGTTCGGCAGATGGCGGCGGCAATGAAACGAAGCGCGCTCCCAAAAAAGATGAGCAGGTCGTTCCGAAGCTGGAATGTACCGAAGCCGAAATACAGCCGATCGAGGCGCTGCCGGACGGTGGAGTGCAGTTTGTAAAGGCGATCAATGCGCGAGTGCAGATGGTGGGAGTGGGCGCTGCTTTATTGATGGACGAGGATGTGAAGGTAAGGCAGCGGGTGTTTGAGCAGTTAGTTGAGATCGTGTATGGGAAACATGCGCGGGTGGTGGAAGAGGAACGGCCGCGGAAGATTAGTTGGAATGTGCCCCGGTAGAGGAACGAGGAGGAAGCAATGACGAATGCGAAGGCGGTGTTTGTTGGCGAAATCGCGCAGATTGCGGGAGTGGCTTCGATGGTGGGCGGAGTGGTGCTGAGTTTGCGGCACTGGCCGGCGGCAGCGGCATTGATTGGCGGATTGGCCGCGTATTTTGTAGGGAAGAAGCTGCGGGGAGTTTGAGGGTGTCCGTGTGCGGCCCAGCCCTGGTGTGCTTGACGTTGAGGTCCTCCGGGACGCAAACGACGCATCCCTTAGGATGACAAGTTTTGAACTGGAGCGGCGGGGGTGAATGAGCAGCACGAAGAGGAGGGAAAGGAAAGACAGTCTCTCTGGAAGAAGTATTATGAAGCGTATCCGCGGCAAGAGGAGTTTCATCAGTCGAAGAAGAAGTATCGGTTGTTTGGAGGAGCAGCGGGGCCTGGGAAGACGAAGGCGCTGCTCTGGGAAGCGATTAAGAAGGCGGAGGATTACGACGGCTGCGACACGTTGCTTTTGCGACGAACTTTCCCGGAATTGGAAAGTTCGCTGCTGGCTCAGTTTCGCCGGGATGTGCCACGCTCGGCGTACCGGAGTTACAACGAAGCGAAGCATGTGGTGACGTGGAAAAACGGCTCGACGACAAGGTTTGGATACTGCCGGAACGAGAATGATGTTTACCAGTATCAAGGCGCGGAATTTTTGTTTATCGGGATCGATGAGCTGACGCATTTCACTTTGAAGCAATGGCAATTTCTGACATCACGGAATCGGTGCCCGATTCCGGGGACGCAACCTTGCATGGCGGGGGCGACGAACCCGGGGAATATCGGGCATGCGTGGGTCAAGGCGTTGTGGGTGGACAGGGTGGCGCCTGCAGGATTTGAGCGGCCGGAGCTTTACGATGCAAGCGATTACGAGTTTGTGCGGGCGCGGATTGAGGACAATCCGATCTATGCGAATGACCTGAATTATAAGAAGACACTGGCGACGCTGCCGGACCGGTTGCGTAGGGCGTTCCTGGAAGGGGATTGGACCGTTCTGGAGGGGCAGTATTTCGATTTGTTTGAGATTGGACGGCACACGGCGCGAGCGGAGAGTTTGCGGTTGGAAGAGTGGGCGCCGCGGTGGATTTCGATTGACTGGGGATTTAAGCATCCGAGCGCGGTGTATTGGCATGGGGCGGCGCCGGGCGCGGTAATCAGTAATCAGTTATCAGTAATCAGTCAGAAGGAATGGCGGCTGGATCCGCGGTTTCTGCCGGCGGGGGAGACGGAGAAAAGCGGATCCCTCCACTCCAGCCAGCAAAATGCGCTGGCCTCCGGTCCCTTCGACTGCGCTCAGGGCAGGCGGGACGACAATTTTGACGGCGGTGGCGATGGTAGGCGCATTGTCACTTATCGGGAGTTGGTGCAGAACGAATTGTCGCCGCGCATGCTGGGGCAGGCGATTGCGGAGCGGACGCAGCGGGAGAGAATCCGGGAGATTTATTTGTCGCCGGATGCGTTCGCGAAACGGACGAGCGAGGCTTCGATTGCCGAGCAGCTTGGCGATGTCCTGGAGCAGAACGGACTGCCGCGGCCGGTGCCGGCGACGGACGACCGGATTGGCGGATGGCAATTGATGTACCAGTTGCTGGAGCGGGACGCGTGGATGATTACCGAGAATTGCCCGCGGTTGATCGAATGTTTGCCGCTGCTAGTGCGGGACGACCGGCGTGTGGAGGATGTGCGAAAGACGGAAGGCGATGACGCGGCGGATGCGGCGCGTTATGGACTGGTTCCCGGCGTGCGATATGCCGGTGTTGGGGCATCCGCTGTAGGCGGACCCGGGGCGGGGCAGGCTCCGCCCGAATTTGGGAATGGAACGGCGCGATTTGTGCCGGGGATTCCAGTGGACGTGCAGATCGCGCGGCAGATCACGGCGGAGGATCCGACTTCGCAAGCGATACACCGTCAGCGGCTGGAGGCGGAGGCAAAGAGGCAGTTGGGGCCGAAGAAGTTTGGGAGAAGAAGGAAGTGACGGGGATTGTGGGGCGCGATTGAGCGGGTGTAGAGTGGGCGCGTTGAGGATCAGATGGGCTCACCAATGCTTGGCGCAAAACTGTTCTGTTTGTGCGGACTAGTTTTTCTGATTGCGGGATTATTCTGGCGCCCGCCCGGCTCGCCCAACATAGACATCTACGTTCACGCGACGTATTTCGTGGTCGGACACTTTCACCTACTACTTCTTTCGAGTTTGGCCTTTTGGATCTATGCGGGTTTGTATTACCTGGGCGCGCGATTGTTTGCTTTACAATTCAACATCACTTTGACGCTTCTCCATTTGTTGGTTACGACGGTTGGGCTGATTGGATTGAATAGTTTCCGTTATCTCGGCAATTACGGCACTGCTCAAAGTCCGGGATCGCCTCTTCTTGTGCTAATTGCTCCTTTGGGTGGAGCGCTGTTCTTAATCGGAATCGCGATGTTTATCGTCATCGTAGTTCTTGCCACCGTAGCGAGAGTTCGCCGGGCAGCCGTCTAAACATTTACGAAACAAACTGATAAAGACTCGGAAAGGCGCAAGCCTGCGGATGGCGCGGATCTATGTTTGAACTGCTGAAACGGGCGTTTACGACGCGGTATGTGGGGATGCTGGAGGGGGAAGTGGCGCGTCTGCGGATGGAGAATCGGGCGCTGATGAATTCGTTGCTGGGGACGGCGGGGTTTCCGCCGGTGGAGTTTGCGGAGCCGGTGAAGCCGGTAGAGTTGCCAAGGATGCGGCGGAGATCGTGGCAGCAGATCCAGAGGAAGAATGAGAGTGAGGCGGCGCAGAAGAGTATCTAGTTGAAAAAAGAAGGGCGGCCCTGGTGGGCCGCCCTAACGCGTCCAGTACCCCCACTGGGAGCACTCCCCGAAACGCGAGCGAGCGAACTCTAACATAAATACCATACTGATAACAACTCACAGGTAAATATACGATGATCGAGACTCGAGAAATGGCAGGGATGACCGCGCCGGCGGATGGGAATTCGGCGGGAGAGGCGCGTGGTTATAGCGCGGCTGAACTTGGGGCGAATTTTGAGTTGTTGGAGGAGTTGCGGCCGGGGCTGGTGAATGCGCTGCGGGAGTTGGTGCGGCAGTACCGCATGGAGGGTGTGACGGCCCGGCGGCATGAGATCCGGCGGGTGCGGCAGGCGCGGCTTTTCTGGCAGGGATTGCAGTATGCATGGTGGAACCCGAATGACATGAACTGGCATTTGCCGTTTGAGCAGAAGTTCAACGACGACCGGACGCTGGAGGAGATGCCACGCTACCAGTTTGTGACGAATTTTTACCAGGGATTTGGGCTTTCGTTTGTGGCGGTGCTTTCGCAGGATGTTCCGAGCGTGCGGTTTTTTCCGCAGTCGGCGCAATCGCTGGTGGATATCGCGGCGGCGAAGGCGGCGAGCGACGTGGCGGAGTTGGTGGAGCGGAACAATCATGTGGAGCAACTGCTGACATCGATTGGATATTTTTTGTGGACAGATGGGAAGCTGGGCGCGTACGTGCGGTACGTGGCGGATGGGCAGAGATTTGGGTTTCGCGAGCAGGAGATTGTGGCGGGGGTGGAGATTCCGCTGGGGCCCGATGTTTGGAAGTGCTCGGGTTGTGGAATGGAGAGTCCTGCGGAAGGCGATCAGATAGCAGATAGTAGCGATCAGGAGGCGGGGGAAGAGGGCAGTCGTGCTGATGCGAGCGGCCTCGGTAACGCTATGGAAAGCCTCACCCCTGAAGGGGTGAGCTACAGGTGCCCTGGATGCGGGGCGGAGCTGGGGGAGAAGGATCTCAAGAGGGCGGAACGCGTGACGGTGCCGCGGGTGGTGGAGACGCGGCGAGTGGCGAATGGGCAGGAGGTGATTTCGATTGCGGGCGGGTTGGAGTTGAATACGCCGGTGTGGGCGAATGAGATGCACGAGTTTCCGTACTTGCAGTGGCAGACGGAAGTGCATCGGGCGAAGCTGAAGGCGGCGTATCCGCACGCGGCGAACAAGATCGAGACGACGCCTTCGCAGGGCGCGGAGGATGTGTACGCGCGCGTTTCGCGGATCAGCGTGGAGCAGGGGCTCCCGTCGATTCATCCGGGCGACGCGCTGATGAATCTGATTACGTTTGACCGGACGTGGCTGCGGCCGTGGGCGTTTTATTCGGTGGAAGACGAGGACGTGCGGCGCGAGCTCCTGGCGCTGTTTCCGGATGGATGCTACGTGGCGTTTGCGGGCGACGCATATTGCGAAGCGCGGAATGAAAGCATGGACGACCACTGGCGAGTGCTGCATGCGCTGCCGGGCGACGGGCAGAACCGTCCGAGCGTGGGCGATTCGCTGGTGCAGGTGCAGGAACGCTACAACGTGCTGAGCAACATGCAGGCGGAGACGTATGAGTATGGGATTCCGCCGATTTATGCGGACCCGCAGGTTTTGGATTTTGACGCACTGGCAAACCAGGTGGCGGAGCCGGCGGCACATTTTCCGGCGCGTGCGCGGCCGGGGCAGCCGTTGGCGGCGGGTTTTTTTCAGCCGGCGCCGGCGCAGGTGCCTCCGGACATGATTCGTCATCAGCAAGATCTGATCGGGCCGGTGGCGCAATTTTTGACGGGACTGTTTCCCGCGGTGTTTGGCGGAAACATGGAGGACGTGAAAACGGCGAGCGGGTATGCGCTGGCTCGCGACCAGGCGTTGGGGCGGCTGGGATTGGTGTGGCGGCGGCTGAAGCAGTTTTATGGCGAGGTGATGCTGCTGGGCGTGGAATCGTTTCGGAAGAACCGGCCGGAGGATGTGGACGTGCCGCTGCTGGGTCCGGACGGGATGCTGGACGCACGGATGATTCGCGTGGCGGATTTGAAAGGGAACATTGCCGTACATCCGGAGGCGGATGAGACTTTTCCGCGGTTGAAGTCGCAGCAGCGTGGCGTGCTGCAACAGTTGTTTGGGTTGAAGGATCCGTTGATCCAGGAGGCGATGGCCGATCCAGCGAATATCGGGTACATCAAAAATGTCCTGGGCCTGACGGAGTTGGTGGTGCCGGGAGAGGATTCGAGGAATAAGCAATTGCGGGAGATCCAGGCGCTGCTGGGGGCGGCGCCGATTGTGATCGAGGTGGGCAGTGGCCAGCGACCGGCGACCAGTGAAGAGGGGATTGGATCTTCGCAAGACGCAGAGAACTTGCCACGGTCCCTCCACTCCGGGCCGCAAACGACGCGGCCCTCCGGTCGGGATGACGGACTAGGGGCCACTGTCGTGCTGCCATCGGTGGCGGTAGATTTGTTGCTGGACAACCATTCGGTGGCGTTTGAAGAGTGCAAGCGTTGGGCGAATTCGGAGGCGGGGCAGAGTGCGCGGATGGCGAATCCGGCGGGATTCGCGAATGTGCGGGCGCATGCGGAAGCGCATCTTCGCGCTATGACCCCGCCAGCACCCGTGCCGAATCCTGCTCCGCTGGTCCATGAGCAACATGCCGCACCGATCAGCCGCATCAGTCCACCACTTCCATCGGGGGAACTGCACACGACGAGTACATCGGCGGTATCGCCGACGCCCAGGAAATTTTCTTCACGTCCCGGCGAGCGCGATGGCCCTGGCGACCATTGGGTCACCATTGATGGGAGCCATGTCTTGATCCATGAGTCGCAAGGGAAGCAAACTCAGCAAACGCCACAAAGCCTTGCCGCGCAGATACCCTGCCATGTCAAGAAAGCTATAGCGGCCTCAATTAAAGCAGGCAATTCGCCAACTCCAGACGACAAAACAGGCGGATTCCACGAAGAAGGGGGACAGTGGGTCATTGCTGCCGATGGGACGGTCATCCCGGTTCCCGCGAAGCCTGGACCTGCCAACGCAACGATTAATGAGGGTGGTGTCCACGTGGTCCCCAGCGATGCGATCAATCCTAGCCTGAAAGACAATATCGTCGGCCTGGGCGGAACTTGGCATATTCACCCGTCCGGCGAGATCGTGGAGCAGGTGGAAAATCTCAGGAATACGAGAAACTTCAGTCAGCCCCCGTCAGGCAAGGACATCAAAGAAGCTGGGGCTGGAATAAATGTTGTGGTTGGCGCTCGCGAAAAGAAAGTGTATTTTTACAACAACTCAGGTGAAATAGGGCAACCAATGAAGCTGAAGGATTTTCTGAAGGGATGTTGAATGCCGAAACAGGCACGTTGCGGGTCGGTCTTGACTCTTCTGTTGCTGGCGGCCGCGTCCGCGGCGCAAGACAAACCAGTAGACCGCAAGAGTTCCTTGCCAAAGGTTGTGAGTGCTTTCGTGCCGTTTTACCCTGAACTCGCACGGCAGGCACACATTCAAGGAACCGTCACGCTCCGAGTATCAACAGACGGAAAGAGAGTTTCCGGTGTTGAAGCCGAAAACGGCCACAGGCTGCTGGTGACCGCCGCGGTGCAAAACGTCAAGGCCTGGCGGTTCGAGCCGCACGTTCCTACCGCCTTTGAGGTCACATTTCACTATAAGCTCCTGGACGCCAAGTGTGATTCAGAATGCAACTGCGAGAGCGTGGAAAAAGAATCAGTAGTCCTGCAGGTGCCTACCAACGTGGAAGTGAGCGCGGTTGTCGTTATGCTCTGCGATCCCGCAGTGGAGATACGGCACAAAAACTGATGTGGACCGTCGTAGTCGCCTACAACAGCAAGCTTCCCAAGAAATTGGTTGCACCGGAGTTGAGCGACCAGCTTGGGCTCTGGCTCGGGACACCGTCGATTCCCTCTGAACCAATCCGGATAGAGATAACTCAGTAGCGGCATTCAGGCCATTACACGAGAAATCTCACCGAGGATAGCCCAGCATTCAGGTGCCGAGGCTGCCCGGTCGTTTGTCTCTTGAGGCAAATATGAATCAGCAAACTGAAATGACCATGCAAGTTCCAGATCGCCCGGCGAATGAAGTGTTCGCGTTGACAGATGAGCAGATTTTGGGGATTGAGGCGGAGGGGCAGGAGGTTGGGCTTAATCCATGGAGTCGCGAACGGGCTAATGATGGGAGAGGTCCCTCGGCTGCGGCCGCAACGGTGGCGGGCTCCGCTCCCATCGACTCCGCTCAGAGCAGGCGGGATGACAGAGCGCGAAACGATGACGGCAACGCTGGCGAAAACAATCGAGGTAAGGTTGCGGAAGGCCTCACCCCTGAAGGGGTGAGCTACAGCGGGGTGCCACAGGAGCCGCCGGGGTGGTTGGCGCGGGAGATGAAGGATCCGTGGGTGGGGGAGGAGGCGCGAGAATTGTGGGAGGGCGTGCAGAGGGCGCAGCGGGAGGCGGCGGCTTATCGGGAGGCGTTTGCTACGCCGGAGGATGCGCGGGCGTTGAAGGAGATTTATCCGGGCGGAGTGGCGGAGGCAAAGGGCGCGGCGGAGCGGGCTCGGGAGCTGGCGGAGATTGATGCGGTGTTTTTTGGGGCGGCGGGAAAGCCGGCGGAGGAGTTGCGGGCGGGGCGGACGGCGCTGGTGGAGAAGTTGTATGCGCAGGATCCGGCGGCGTTTCGGGAGATGGTGGAGGCGGGGGTGAGGATTTTGGGGAGTGCGCCCGGTGGCCAGCGACCATTGACCGGTGAGCGAGAAGAGATCATCCGCGAGACGCGGAGGAGAGAAGAAAAACCCGCACCCTCAAAACCGGAGGGTGCGGCACCCGGCAGCACTAATGGTGGCGGCCCAGGTAGCGTTGCGGAAGGCCTCACCCCTGAAGGGGTGAGCTACAGGGATGGGGTGGCGAGCCGGTACAGAGAATTTGAGCGGGCGACGAATGCGGAGTTGGAGAAGAGCGTGGGCGGGGCGATTGCGCGGGCGATGGAGGCGGCGCTGCCGAATTTGAGGCAGATCGGAGGGGAGGGGCAAGCCCCTCCCCTACAGGAGAGATTGCGGAATGCGGTGAAGGAAGAGGTGGAGTCGGCGTTGCGGAGCGATGCTTCGTTGGGGGAACAGGTGGCGCGAGTTTTGAGCGGGCGGCGATTTGATGAGGCGGCGCGGGCGCAGGTGGTGCGCTTGATTGATGCGCGGGCGCAGCAGTTGGTGCCGGGGGCGGTGCGGAGAGTGGTGGGTTCGTGGACGCAGGCGACGCTGGGGGCCCGGAAGCCGGAAACGGGAGCGGAGAATACGGGGCGTGGCTCGGACGAGCGCAGAGTGGAGCGGGCGCCGAGCTCTTCGCAGAGGACCGCAAGTGGAAATTCGGGCGGGGATCGGAACGCACAGACTACGGCGGCGCGTGGTGTTCCGCGCGGGCGTGTGGATTACCGGAAGATGAGCGATGAGCAGATTTTGGGGATGTGAGGCGGGAAAGTAATCAGTAATCGGTAATCAGTAATCAGTGGGAGGGTGGCGGCGCGAATGGGTTTCGCGCCGTTTTTGTTTTTGGGAATGCAAGAAAAGAAACGGATTTAACACAGAGCGCGCAGAGGAAGAGCACCCTTCGCAGCGGGCGCTCACGGCAAGCGGAGTTCACAGAGATCGGCAAGCAAGCTTGGCGACCTGAAGGTCGCCGCTACCGGGATTTCGGATAGTACAACTTAAGGAGAGATAAGAATATGCCAGCACAAGCAAACGCGAATGTCATCGCGTTGCAGCTCGAGAAGGTGCGCGACAAAGTGCCCCTGCTCTATGAGCGCGACGACATTCTGTTG
>Ga0210387_10000226_pt1 | contig 41117 bp, 36 predicted proteins | sample IncBWC7OmetaG_FD_160108 | JGI IMG/M metagenome (GOLD analysis project Ga0210387, IMG submission 160108) | Forest soil microbial communities from Barre Woods Harvard Forest LTER site, Petersham, Massachusetts, United States - Inc-BW-C-7-O ... | reverse complement strand
CTTGGTCGTGCGGGCGGCGCGAGAGAGGGGTTGTTGCCGTACCGATGGGTATGTCATATACTGTTCGGTATATGAATCTAATATGCCTCCTGTTGGCTGTCACCACAGCCGCCGATTCCCAGCCAAAGAAGCCGGACTACTCGCCGCCGGCCGGCGCCCCGTACATCGCGGTCAACTTCACCGTGCCGACCGACCGGGGATACACACTTGCGGGCACATTGACGCTCCCCAAGGGCGCGAGCCGCGAGCACCCGGTGCCCGCGATCGTCACGATCACCGGATCCGGCCCGCAGGATCGCGACGAGATGAGCACGAGCTTGCCGAGCTACCGGCCGTTCCGCCAACTCGCCGACTCGCTGGGGCGGCGTGGCATTGCGGTCCTGCGCATGGATGATCGCGGCGTGGGGGCCTCGGGCGGGAAATTCAAGGGAACGACCGATGAGGGGTCCGCGACGACGTTCGCTCCGGCCTCGCGTTTCTGAGAACGCGTCCCGAGATCGACACGACGCGCCTGGGGCTCGTCGGCCACAGCGAGGGCGCGTTGATCGCGCCGATGGTCGCGCTCCAAGAGCCGGCGATTCGAGCGGTCGTGCTCCTGGCCGGCGGATCGCGCTCCCTGCGCGTCATCCTCGAGTATCAGTTGTCGAATGGGATCAAGCACAACGCCAAGCTCAGCGCGACGCAAAAGGACTCGGCCCTCGCGCAGCTCCCGGTCAAGATCGATTCGATCGCGGGCAGTGACCCCTGGTGGTCGTTCATCTTGAGCCACGACTTCACGGTCGAGCAGAAGCAGCTCGCGAAACCCGCGGTGCTGATCCTGACCGGCGCCAATGATCAACAGGCCACGCCGGACCAAAACCCGGAGATTGCCGCGAACGTCCGGTCATCGGGAAACACCGACGTGACGGCGCGGATCATCCCCGGGGTGAATCACCTGTTCGTACGGGATAGCGACGGATTTCCGGGTGGATACGCCAAGCTGCCGACGCCGCTGCTCGTGGAGTCGGGTGTCATCGGCATCGTCGCCGATTGGCTGGTGAGCAAGCTGCGTTCTTAGTATTGTTGTATACACTATGTGTACACATAAGACGGCTCTCGTCGCGATCGCGCTCGCCCCGATCATGGCCGCGGCACAGCCCGCGGCCGATTTCGACAAGTATGTCGCGCAAGGCGTGCGCGACTGGCACGTTCCGGGTCTCGGCGTCGCCGTAGTCCAGGGCGACTCGGTGGTATTCCAGAAAGCGTACGGGGTCCGGGACGTCAAGACGGGCGAGCCGTTCGACATTCACACCCGCTCGGCCATCGGTTCGACAACCAAGGCCATGACGGTCTTCGCGCTTGGTATGCTCGTCGATGAAAAGAAGCTCAGTTGGGATGACCGGGTCATCGACCACCTCCCGGACTTTCGGCTGTCCGACCCCTATGTCACCCGGGACCTTCGCATTCGTGATCTCCTGACGCATCGCAGCGGGCTCGGGGGATCGGGCGACCTGTTGTGGGTCAACCCCGATCTGTCTGAGCAGGAGATCGTGCGACGCATGCGCTACATGCCGTTCGAGTCGCCACTCCGCACGAAGTTCAGCTACAACAACATCATGTACCAAGTGGCTGGAGACGTCGTGGCGGCTGCATCGGGCATGTCGTGGGAGCAGTTTCTGACCACGCGGATCTTTCAACCGCTCGGCATGAAGGAGACCATTCCGCTGGTGGCCGAGACGGTGGGGCAACCGAATGTCACGTCGGCGCACGACTATAAGAATGACACGCTCCACGTGATCCCGTTCCAGAGCACGGACCAAGTCAAGGCCGCGGGCTCGGTGTTCTCGAGCATCTCGGACATGACCCGGTGGGTGCAGTTTCTGCTCGACAGCGGGAAGGTCAACGGGCGCCGGCTCGTGAGCGACTCGGTGTTCCGCGAGATCTTCAAGCCCGAGATCATCGCGGACCGCAATCTCTATCCCGCGCTGTCGGTCTCCAATCCGCACTTCTTCGCGTACGGCTTGGGGTTCTTCCTGCAAGATTATGCGGGCTACGAAGTCGCAATGCACACCGGCAGCATCGACGGCATGTGCGCACTCATCGCGATCGTGCCGGAGAAACACCTCGGCTACTACATCCTCGAGAACGTGGACCACGCCGAGCTCCGCCATGCCTTGATGTACAAGGCGATCGACGAATGGCTCGTCACCGGCAATCGCGACTGGAGCGCCGAGCTGCATCCCCTGTTCGCGCGTAAGCCCAAACCGCCGGCATCGAAAGATTCGACCGCTGCGCCCGCGTCGCTGTCGCTCGAGCACTACGCCGGCACGTACCGCGACTCGGTGTTTGGCGATGTGGTGATCTCGACGCAACCGGGCGGCCTCCGGCTGCAGTGGTTTTCGAGCAACGCCGCGCTCGAACACGATCGCTACGACGCGTTCAAAGCCAATCACGGCTCGAGATCATATCTCGACGGCCAGACGGTGACGTTCCAGCCCGACGGCTCAGGCGGTGTCGCGTCGGTCAAGTTCTTGAACGAGAGATTCACGCGCGTCTCGACCCCTGAAGGTGTCGCGGTCATCCAGAAGATGCACGACCGCTATGCGTCAACCTGGTATGCGAGCCTGTCGTTCACGGAGCTCGCCGAGCAACAGTCGGCGGACGGAAAAAAGACGTCCGAGACGTGGTGGGAAGAGGGGAAGATTCCAGGGAAATTGCGCATCGACGTTGGCACGACGCCAACGGACACGGTGAAGCAGCGACGCATTGTTGTGTTCGCGAACGACAGCGCGTACGTCAAGGCACCCGGCCAAGCCCTGCGCCGCGCCGGCCGCCTCAATCTCCTGCTCGTGCTCGGATTCGATATCTACCGGCAGCCGGTGGACCGGACCGTCGCCGAGCTCACGTCAGAGGGATTCGATCTCTCGAAGGTGCGGAGCGATGTCTGGCACGGGCGACCGGTCACCGTAGTAGGTAGTGGTGAAAAAGAATTCTGGATCGACACCGAGCGGCAGGTGTTCGTGCGGCTGATCGACTCCAAGCGTGATGCGTATTTCGATGACTATCGCCCGCTCGCCGGCGGCTGGATCGCGGCCGAAGTGGGCATCACGGACAATGGAGTCATGACGTTGCACGAGGTCTACTCCAACATCAAGGCGAATGTCGCGTTGCCTGACGCGATGTTCGATCCCTCACGCCTCCGCTAGCGGTGGGACAGGCGCGGCGCGGCCTCGCGGTCTACTTCGCGGTGCTGATCCCCGTCTCCGGCATCATTGAGACCCTGGTGCTGCGCTTAGGCGGCAACATCGGCCACTACGGGTGGCTGATCTTCCTGCTCATGTGGACGCCCGCGATCTCATCGATCGTGGCCCGCTTGTCCCTGAGAGAGGGATTTGGCGACGTATCGTTCCGCCTCGGTGGTCCCGAGGCGCTTCGCACGATGATTGCCGCCGTCGTGTTTCCGCTCGTCGTCGGCACGATCGCGTACGGCACGGGCTGGGCGACGGGACTGGTCGGGTACCAATCGCCGGGGCACGGCGGATTCCTGCTGAATATGGGACGGGCGGTCGCACTCGGCTGCACCATCGGCGTCGTGTCGGGCGCCGGCGAGGAGATCGGGTGGCGAGGCTACATGCTCACGCGGCTCGTCGATGCCGGCGTGCCACAGCCACTCCTCGCGAGCGGCATCATCTGGGCGCTGTGGCACTTTCCTCTGATCCTGAGCGGCCAATACGCGGCCGGTCCCCATCCGGGGATCTCGGCCGGAATCTTTCTGGTGGATGTCGTCGGCATCGCATACGTCATCGGTATCCTCCGCCTCCGCTCCGGCAGCGTGTGGCCCGCGGCGCTGCTCCACGGCGCGTGGAACGGCATTATCCAGGTCGGCTTCGACCCCGCGTCTACCGGACCTGGCGCGACGACCTGGGTCGGCGAGTCGGGCATCCTCGTCGCGGTGATCAGTCTCGCGATCGGACTTGCCGTGGCGCGCTACTGGACTACACGGGACGTATCGACCGGAAAGTCCACGTAGGACGAGCGGAATACCCGCTGGCGGGCGACCTGAAAATCGGCGTCCGTCGCGGTGAAGATGTTCGGCACGAACTTCTGCGGGTTCCGGTCGATCAACGGGAACCACGTGCTCTGGATCTGCACCATGATCCGGTGGCCCTTCAAGAATCGATAGCACTGCGTGTGCATATCGACCGTGTACTCGTCGACATGATCCGGTACCGCGGGTAGAGGATCGCCATATCCCTTTCGAAAGCGTCCCCGAAGCACGTCATTGGCGACCATGAATTCGTAGCCGCCCATCTTTGGGTCGGCGTCGTACTTCTCCGGGTAGACGTCGATCAACTTCACGATCCAGTCGCTGTCAGTGCCTGAGGTCGACGCGAAGAGGTGCGCGGCAATTGCGCCGGACACCGTGACATCCGCAGCCAGCGGCTCGGTCTCATACGTCAGGACGTCGGCACGACCATCCGCCACGCGCTGGTCCTCGGACAACCAGGTCGGCCACCCGGAGTGCTCCGTGAACGTCGACGGAATCGGGCGGTGACGATACGGCACCGGATGCGCGGGATCGGACACGTACGCGTCGAACGCACTGTCTCCCCCTTGTGCTTGCTCAAACCCTAGCCGCCCACCACCGCCAAAATACAGTTTCCGTCCAACCGTATTTGCCGCGGGCCAGCGATCGTACGATTTCCAGGCATTGGCGCCCGCTTCGAACACGAGGACCTTGGGCTCGTTGAACGCGCCCTTGTCCTTCAGGAAATGCGCGAAGAAGGGCGCCTGCACGTGCTCGCGGAAGTAGAGGGCCGTCGGTCCTCCGAAATCGATGGGGCCGAGCTTCTGGCCATCGCCAAATCCCCAGCCGCCATGGTTCCAGGGGCCCACGACGAGATAGTTGAGATGCTTTGTGTCGTGCGGCTCGAGCGCTTCGTAGATCGTGATCGGGCCGTAGAAGTCTTCTTGGTCCCACCACCCGGCCACGTTCAGCGTTGGAATCGTGACCTTGTTCATGTAGGGCACGGCCGCCTGACGTTGCCAGAACGCGTCGTAGTTCGGGTGCGAGGAAAAATCGCGCCACGAGGGTAGCGTCGCGTGAATATTGCTGAGCGCGCCGAGCTTCAAGTACCAGTCGTAGGTGTCATACCGGTCGAACGCGAACGGCCGGACGGTCTTATCCGTTTCCATCGCCTCGGCATACTCAAACCCGTAGCTCAAGCGAAACGCGCCGCCATGGTGAAAGTCATCGCCGATGAACATGTCGGCGGGCGACGCCTGCGGTGAGACGGCTTTGAGTGCGGGATGCGGGTCCAGCATCGCCATCACGGTGAGCCACCCGGGATACGAGATACCGAGCATGCCCACGCGGCCGCTGTTATTCGGCACGTGCTGCAGCAGCCAAGCGATGGTGTCGTACGTGTCGCTGCCCTCATCGATGGCCTTCGGGTCGTTCTTGTCGCGCGGAGGGCGCAGCATGACGAACTGCCCCTCGGACGCGAACCGGCCACGGATGTCCTGGAAGACGAAGATGTAGCCCTCGTCGGCCAGCTCCTTGAGATAGTTCTTGAACATCCCATCGGCCTCATCGATTCCGTACGGCGTGCGGAACATGATGATCGGCAGCGCGGCGTGCTGGCCGGCGGGGGCGAAGATGCGCGTGTGGAGGTGCACGCCGTCTCGCATGGGAATGCTGACCGTCGAGGAGTCGAACGCGACCTGCAGGAGCATCATCGCCAGCAGCTTCACACCGTCTCCATTGTATACGTGCTGTATACAATACTAGGCGTGTAGAATTATCAAGTATGACTGATACCTGGCCGGAGTTACCGTTCGCCGCGTGGCGGGACACGGCCGACACGCTGCACATGTGGATGCAGATCGTCGGCAAGACCCGTCTCGCCCTGGCGCCGATGGAGAATCACTGGTGGCAAGTGGTGCTGTATCTGACGCCGCGTGGTCTCACGACCTCGCCAATGCCAGAGGGGACCAGAACGTTCGCGGTCGACTTCGATTTTCTCGATCACACGCTGATCGTTCGAACGAGCGACGGCGCCGTGCGCACCATGGCCCTCGCGCCCCGGACCGTGGCCGACTTCTACACCGAGTATCGCGAGACGCTGAGCGCGCTCGACCTCCCGGTGAAGCTCTATCCCGTGCCGGTCGAGGTCGAGCGGGCGATTCCGTTCGCCAAGGATCGCGAGCACAAGTCGTATGACGCCGAGTACGCGAACCGGTTTTGGCGCGTGCTGGCCGAGAGTGATCGGGTGTTGAAGCGCTATCGGGGTCAGTTTATCGGCAAGGCGAGCCCCGTGCACCTGTTCTGGGGCGCTATGGATCTCGCCGCGACCCGATTCTCTGGCCGCACCGCGCCGCGATACTCCGGGGCCGTCATGAACTGCCCCATCTCGGTGATGGTCGAGGGCTACTCCCACGAGTGCGCGAGTTGCGGCTTCTGGGCCGGCAGTGACGGGCTTCCCGAACCAGCGTACTACGCCTATGCGTACCCGGAACCCAAGGGGTACGGCGAACGCAAAGTCGAGCCTGCTCAGGCCTACTATCATACCGGCCTGCGCGAGTTTATCCTGCCGTATACAGCCGTACGCACGGCCGCGTCGCCGGACGATGCGATTCTTGCGTTCGCCCAGAGCACGTACGCGGCCGCGGCGGATCTCGCGAAGTGGGACCGTCAGGCGCTGGAGCGATAACGAGCCAAGGTCAGACGAGCCAGGATCAGTCGATCTTTGACGCTCGAGCGATCGATGTGATCGCCGTTGCCGCGGGTGCGTGGTATATCATGTCCCCAGCCGCGTTCGGCATGATCGCGTGGGATACCAGTCTCTGGAATAACGCCGTGGCCGGCGGCCTCGTGATCGTCGCCGGCATCGCGGGCCTCGCCTGGGGACGATGCTTCTCACCAACGCGATGGATCATCGGCGCGCTCGGCGCCTGGATCACGATCTCGCCGTGGATTTTCGGGTACGCCGATGATTGGGATCGGCTCCTTAATACGCTCGCGGTCGGCGTCGTGCTTCTCTTCGCGGTCGCGCGCTGCGCACCGGCTCGAAGCTAGGTCGTTCGCTCACACGCACGCTCCACGCGACGATCTCCAGCACGCCGATTGCGAGCCGGAGCACGACCCCAATCACCCACCCGACAATCGCGAGCACCAATCGAATCTCATTCATGCTCCGACGATAGCGCACTCGCCGTCACTGGCGTCATCGCTACTTCCCTGTGCACCATCGGTGCAACCCGCGTCCCGAACAATTCGATCGAGCGGAGCCCTTGCTCGCGCGGCATCGAACCGAACGCCAATGAGATCAGGAAGCGCTGATGGCCGAATGCCTCGTGCTGACGGATGATCTTGTCGGCAACGGTCTCCGGATCGCCAACGAATAGCGCGCCGTCCGGACCGCACATCGCCTCATACTGCTGGCGTGTCATCGGCGGCCACCCGCGCTCACGACCGATGCGCGTCATCATCGCGGCATACGTTGGGTAGTACTCGTCCATCGCCTGTCGCGTGGTCTCGGCGATGTGTCCGTGCGAGTTGAGGCCGAGCGTCGTGCCCCCTGCCCGACGATAATACGCGGCGAGTGGCACGAAGCGCTCCCACGGACCGCCGATAATCGCGAGCGCCATGGGGAGGCCGAGGGAGCCCGCGCGCACGACTGATTGCGGGGTACCGCCGACGGCGATCCAGACCGGCAACGGGTTCTGAATAGGACGCGGATAGACGCCGAGATTCGAGATCGGCGCGCGATACGTCCCTGACCACGTGATGCGTTCGCTCGCGCGCAGCTTGAGCAGGAGATCCAACTTCTCGGCGAAGAGCGCGTCGTAGTCGTCGAGGTCGTACCCGAACAGCGGAAACGACTCGATAAAGGAGCCGCGGCCGGCCATGATCTCGGCGCGCCCACCCGAGAGGAGATCGAGCGTGGCGAACTCTTGGAAGACGCGGACGGGATCGTCCGAGCTCAAGACGGTAACGGCGCTCGTGAGGCGCAACCGCGACGTGCGCGCCGCGATCGCCGACAACACGACCGCTGGCGCGGACGCCACGAAATCCGGGCGATGATGCTCGCCCACCCCAAACACCCCGAGCCCAACCTGCTCGGCGAGCTCAGCTTCCTCGACAACTTCCCGAAGCCGCGATTCGCGCGCGACATCGGCGAACGTGTATAGACCCAGCTGCATGCGTTACTAATACATGCATGAACTGAATTGTTCCCCAATCACCGTGAGGCTGGAGGGACGAACCCGTTGAGCCGGTAGTACATGACGAGCTGACCATAGTGCTCGCCGGTGTGTTCGATGAATGACACGACCGCGTCCGCCGACGCCGCCCCGTCCTTCGACAGCGCCGCGCGCACTTCGTCGTCTGTTTCTTTCAGCGCGCGAACGATTGCATCCTTCGACGGATATTTCTTGGCCGGCAGCGTGTTCGCCGTCCCGTCCGGATTCTCCTTTCGCACCGTCGGCGCGAGGTATGCGTTCCAGAATGCGACGTGTCGCAACTGATCCGCGAAGGATCGCACGTCTGGTGTCGGCTGGAATTCGTATTTGTCCGCGGGAAACTCGCGCGCCACAGCGTGGAGCCGATCACTGATGTCGGTCCACCGGGCCAGTAAAAGCTCTGCGGTCGTCATGCACTAGATTTAGCGACCGTCCGGAGGCAAATCTTGGAGAAAATTGCGGTCGCTGAAGGACAGGGTTGGCGTGTGACCGACATCGTGTGCACCGCCGGGCCGCGAGATCCGCGGTTCGAGGAGCAGCACACGTGCGCCACGATTGCTATCGTCGTCGCCGGCAGCTTTCAGTACCGGACCGCGGCCGGACGCGCTGTCATGACTCCTGGGTCGCTGCTCCTCGGCAACCCTGGGCACTATTTCGAGTGCGGACACGAGCATGCAGTTGGCGACCGCTGCATCTCGTTTCAGTACGATCCCGCGTACCTCGGTGACGATACACCATTTCCTGCCTCGACCCGCGTCCCGCCGGTGCGCGCTATCGCTGCGCTGACATCGCAGGTGCATGCCGCGCTCGCCGGATCTTCCCGCGTCTCCTGGGAAGAGCTGGCGGTTTCCCTGGCCGGTCAGGCAGTCTCACCACAGGCCTCCGGCGCGACAGCGCCGTTCGACGCCGAATCTCGGGTGACGCGTGTGATTCGTTTGCTCGACGCTGAACCTGCGGCCGAGACATCACTGACGCGCCTCGCCGAGGAGGCGAACCTGAGTCCGTATCACTTCGTGCGCGTGTTTCAGAGCGTCACAGGGGTCACACCGCATCAGTATGTCCTGCGAACGCGTCTCAGACAGGCCGCTGTGCGACTGGCGACCACGTTGGACCGAGTGAGTAAAATTGCGTTGGAGAGTGGGTTCGGCGATTTGTCCAATTTCAATCGAACATTCCGCGCCGAGTTTGGTGCGAGCCCCAGAGCCTACCGACGTCAGTACGCGTGAAGACCCGACCACACTGGACATTCTTCTCGGCGCTCCCGCGCGCGGATAGTGCCCTGGCGATCGCCTGGTGGGCGGTGTTAGTGCTGCGAGGACTACTCCCTGCCCTGTTCGCGATCGCCATGGGCGTGCTCGTGAGCGCGGTGCAGCATGGCACCGCACTGGCCGCGCCACTGACGATCGTCGGCGTCGTGTTCGTGCTGCTCCACGTCCTGTCGCCCTTGCACCAGACGATCGGCTCGAACTTGGGCTCGCGCACCGCGGCCTGGCTCTACGATCAGCTGGCGACCACGTGCGTGACGCCGCCAGGGATCGGTCATCTCGAGACGCCGAGTCTCACGAGCGACCTCACGATGGCGCGTGATTTCGATCTCGGAATTACCGGGCCGCCGCTCGCCATCTCGATGGGGTTCATCGCGTCGGGGCTGACCGAGATGGTCGGCGGGTTCGCGTCCGCGGCCGTGCTCGTCGCGTACCACTGGTGGGCGCCGATCGTGATTGTCGTCGCGTGGCTCGCCACGCACTGGCTGCTGCGCGAGAGCGCGATCTGGAAGGATCGCGACACGCCAGCGGTGCGCTCGGCCCAGCGGCACGCCGACTACGCTTATCGGCTCGCGGTCGATGCGCCGTCGGCGAAAGAGCTCCGGTTGTTCGGTCTCGCGCAGTGGGTCGTCGACCGGTTCGCGAGTCAGCGCCGCCTCGTGCTGGATCTCCAGTGGCAGGCGACGCGGCTCCGCGAGCGGTCGGTCCTGTTGAGTCTCATCATCGTGCTCGCGGCGAACACGATTGTGTTCTTAATGATCGCCGCCGACGCCGGGGCCGGGCGGCTCGATCTGGCGCGCACCGTGACGTTCGTGACCGCGGCCGCTGGGGCGAGTATGATCGCGTTTGGCGGCTTGTCGTGGGCGCTCGACGGCGCCGCCGCTCCAGTTGCCGCCGTCGCACGGCTGCGTGAGCCTATGGCACGGGCCGGCGCGCTCTCGCGCGTCGGCAGTCGCTCCCCCACTCTCGCCCGGGAGATCCGGTTTCGTGGACTCGGCTTCGCCTATCCCGGCGCCGAGCGTCCAGTGCTCGACCAATTCGACCTGACCATTCCGGTCGGCTCTTCGCTGGCCATTGTTGGGCAGAATGGCGCGGGCAAGACGACGCTCGCCAAGTTGTTATGTCGCCTCTACGACCCACAATCCGGCGCGATCGAGATCGACGGTGTCGACCTTCGCGAGCTGGACATAGACTCATGGCGCGCTCGACTCGCGGCGGTATTTCAGGATTTTGTTCGATATGAGCTTTCCCTGCGAGATAACGTCGCGCCCCATGGTGCGCCCGACGATGTGATACGGGATGCGTTGACGGCCGCGGGTGCAGCGGATCTCGCCAGTCTCGATACGGTGCTGTCGAAGTCATATGCCGGTGGCACAGATCTGTCGGGTGGCCAGTGGCAGCGCATCGCCTTGGCACGGGCGTTGTGTGCTGTCAAACTCGGCGCCGGGTTGGTCCTGCTCGACGAACCGACGGCCCAGCTCGACGTGCGAGGCGAGGCCGAGATCTTCGCATCGTTGTTGGCGGCCACGCGCAACGTCACGACTATCCTGATCTCGCACCGCTTCTCGACGGTCCGCCAAGTCGACCGCATCTGCGTCTTGGAGCATGGCCGCGTGATCGAGCTCGGGAGCCACGACGAGCTCATGGCCGCCGGTGGCCGATATCGCACGATGTTCGACCTCCAAGCATCGCGATTCGACGAGGAGCCCGACACGGAGAAACTCGATGCCATCGCGTGACCAGGATCTGCCGCCAGCCCTGCCGTCGATGTGGCGCGCGCTCCGGCGCGCGTACGAGGCCGAGCCCGCGCTCTTGGGCGTGTCGTTCGCGCTCGCGCTGGCCTCGTCGTTGCCCGACGCGCTCCTCGCGCTCTGGATCAAGCTCCTCGCCGACGGCATCACGAAGCCCGACCGCACGCTACTGACTGTCGCGGCCATTGGCCTCAGCGCATCGGTCCCCGCGACGTGGTTCTTGCGGGTCATCTACGACCGCACGCAGCGTCGCTTCCGCGACCGCGTCGCTGTCGCCCTCGAAGCCCACGTCGCGAAGCTCCAGGCGTCGGTCGCGACCATCGCGCACCACGAGCGCCCCGAGTATCTCGACCGGCTGGCGATGTTGCGCGACCAGGTCTTCGTGCTCGACCACATGTACATGTCGCTCTTCACGACGTGTGGTTGGCTGCTCCGCCTCGGCGTGACGATCGCGCTGCTCATGTCCGTGCACCCCGCGCTGGTGCTGCTCGCGGTGTTCGCGCTCCCGACCGTCCTGACCTCGACCTGGCGCCCGGGCGTCGAGCGCGCCGTTCAAGAGAGCGCTGCCCCGTCGAATCGGCTCGCCCGCCACCTGTTCGACATTGCGACGACCGCGGCGCCAGGCAAAGAAGTGCGCGTGACGCGCGTCGGCGATCGCCTCGTGCGCGAGCGGCGCGCGGTGTGGGAGCGATGGTACGAGCCCGTCGCGGCCAGCCGGTGGAGCAGCGCGCTCTGGCACATGCTCGGCTGGGCGATCTTTGGCGGAGCGTACGTCGCGGCTATCGTCTTCGTGGCCTCGCGTCCCGCGGCGAGCGCCGGCGCCGTGCTCCTCGTTCTCGCCGCCGGCTCGCGTCTCTCGGCGTATATCTCGGCCACCGTCGGCGAGATCGGATTCCTGCGTGGTTTCTGGCTCGAGGGATCCCGGCGGTTGGCGTGGCTCGAAGACTATGCCGCGGCCGCGACCGACGGCGCCGACACCTCGCCCCCGGAACGTCTTACCACTGGCATTCGGCTCGACCACGTGTCGTTCGCTTACCCGGGCACGACTCGCCGCGTTCTCGATGACGTCACGCTGGATCTCCCCGCCGGATCAGTCGTCGCACTCGTCGGCGAGAATGGCGCGGGAAAAACAACTCTCGTCAAGCTGCTGTGCCGCCTGTACCCGCCGGACGAAGGACGCATCCTGGTCGACGGGGTCGACCTCGCTCGCCTCCGGCCCGACGAATGGCGTGCGCGGCTCGCCGGCGCATTCCAGGATTTCTTTCGGTTCGAGTTTCGCGCTCGCCACACGGTCGGCCTTGGCGATATGCCGCGGCTCGATGACCAAGGCGCTGTCGCGACCGCACTCGAACGCGCTGGGGCCGTCGATGTCGTCGAGCGACTCCCGTCGGGACTGGAGACGCAGCTGGGCGTGACTTGGCCCGAGGGCGCCGAGGTAAGCTTTGGCCAGTGGCAAAAACTGGCGCTCGCCCGTGGGTTCATGCGCGATGTCCCGTTGCTCCTCATCCTCGACGAGCCCACGGCTGCACTCGACGCTGAGACTGAGCACGCGTTGTTCGAGCGCTACTCGGCTGCCGCGCGCAACGGCACGGCGTCGGGGCGGATCACCGTCTTGGTCTCGCACCGGTTCAGTACCGTGCGCATGGCCGATTACATAGTTGTCTTGGATGGGGCTCGGGTCGTCGAGACCGGCACGCATGATGCGCTGATGGCCAAAGGCGGTCAGTATGCCGAGCTCTACGGAATCCAAGCCGCGGCCTATAGATGATTCGAATTGCATTGGTCCTGTCGCTGTTCGCACGAGTTGCGTCAGCGCAATGGTGGCAGCATGCAGTGGTCTATGAGATCTATCCTCGCAGCTTCCAAGACTCGAACGGGGATGGCATCGGCGACCTCAAGGGAATCACATCCCGCCTCGACTATCTCCACGACCTCGGCATCGATGCGATCTGGCTGACGCCAATCTATCCATCGCCCCAGGTCGACTTTGGCTACGACATCTCGAACTACGAAGCCATCGACCCGCAATACGGCACGCTCGCCGATTTCGATACGCTGGTTCATGAAGCGCGGAAACGGGGGATTCGGATACTGATGGACATGGTGATGAACCATACGTCGGACCAACACCCGTGGTTTATCGAATCCCGATCATCGCGCACGAACCCGAAGCGCGACTGGTACGTGTGGCGTGATGGCAAGGCACCGGGCCAACCGCCGAACAACTGGCTGGCGCTCTTCGGCCACTCGGCGTGGCAATACGATAGCGGCACGGGCCAGTACTACTATCACAAGTTCTATCCGCAGCAGCCGGATCTGAACTGGCGGAATCCCGCCGTCGAGCGAGCGATGTTCCGCGCCGTACGATTCTGGCTCGATCGCGGGGTGGCCGGATTTCGGCTAGACGCCATCACCAATCTTTTCGAGGATCCACAACTCCGCGACGAGCGGGTACTGGGCGGCACGAACGCCTATGGTGATCCCAACGAAGACGACGCCCGGACGGATAATCTGCCGGAGGTCCACGACGTCCTGCGCTCCTTGCGCATGGTGATCAATACATATCCGGGCGACCGCGTGCTCATCGGGGAGACCTATCTTCATGGCCCCGAGGATCTCAACAAGATGTACGGCAGGAACAACGATGAGCTCCAGCTCCCCATGGACATGCAGGTCGGTCTCATCGACACGCTCGACGCGACTGCCTATAGGCGCCGCATCACCGAGGCCGAAACCATGGTGCGCGGCAACATGCCGCTCTTCGTCTTCAACAATCACGATATCCACAGAAGCTGGGATCGCTATCACCCGGCAGCCGCGCGCATTGTCGCCACGATTCTCTTGGCCACCAGAGCGACCGCTCAGATGTACTATGGCGAAGAGATCGGCATGACCACCACAACCCCAACTCGCAAAGAGGACGTGCGCGACCCGATTGGCGTCATCGGGTGGCCGCGCGAGAAAGGTCGCGATGGGGAGCGCACGCCGATGCAATGGGATGCAACCGCCAATGCCGGCTTTTCAACGAGCGCAAGCCCGTGGTTACCGGTGCCATCGTCGAGCGACTCGGTGAATGTCGCCCGGGAGCAAGCGAATCCCGGGTCGTTGTTGTCGTGGTACAAGCGGCTCATCGCGCTGCGTCGGACTGATCCGGCCATGGCTCGTGGCGACAATGCCATGCTGGATTACGACAGCCTCAATGTCCTGGTGTGGCTTCGGAAGACCCCGGGGCGAACCGTGGTCGTCGCGTGCAATCTGAGCGCGCAGCCGAAGACCATCGTGCTCCGGGGCGCGCTGCGGCCGATCCTCCGCTCCGACTCCGCCGCTACCGGACGCTCGCTGCCGCCGTACGCGGTCTACATCGGTGCGGTCGAGTAGTCCAGGAACTCGACGACTCCGGTCTCCAGCGAATATTCGGCGCCGACGACCATGAGCCCGTCGGTCTGACCGAGTTGCTCGAGGATGGCCGACCCGTGCCGCAGATGGTCGACCGACGCCCGGACATTGGAGCGGACGGCTTCGCGAACGAGCGCCTCGGGGTCGTGTCGGAGCTCGGTGCGAAGGAGCCCTTCGACGGACGGCCGCACGCGATCGACAATCGAGCGCAAGTTGAGCGATTGATGATCGGCCGGCTGCCCAAGCTCCTCGATCGTAGCCAGGATCGCCCCACACCGGGTGTGCCCCAGCACGACCACGAGCCGCGTGCCGAACCGCGAGGCCGCGAACTCGACGCTGCCGACTTGCGACGGCGCGACGATGTTGCCCGCGACCCGGATCACGAACAGGTCGCCGAGCCCTTGGTCGAACACCAGCTCGGCCGGCACGCGGGCGTCGGAGCAGCCGAGGATGATGGCGAACGGATTCTGGTCGAGCGAGAGCTCGATCCGGCGGCCCCCGCTCGAGCGCGGCCGCCTGCCTACGTCGGCTACAAATCGGCGGTTGCCTTCGCGCAGGCGGCCGAGAGCTTCGAGCGCTGAGATCATCGACGGGAAAAGTGCTATTTTCGTGCGCGATGCGCGACATCTGGCTGTTCGCACTCATCATGGCGGCCGGCCTTGCGCCGGTATCCGCCCGGGCTCAGGAACTGCAATACAAGACCCATGGCGACGCCGACACGGCGTTCGCGCAGCTCCGGTCCCGGCTCGAGCACCTCAAGTACCACGAGGACGCCGTCGACGCCCCCAACCGGTGGATGGTCGTCGAACCACCTGGCTACAAGACCAAGGTGGAGATTCGCATCGATGCGGTCCGCGACTCCGCGACGGTCACGATCAAGTCGCTCGACGTGAATGATATGGTGTCGGCGTTACGAGCCGAGGGCATCGTGGCGAGCGACGCCTCCGCCGACCCAGAGACAGTGGGACGCCCGTCAACGCCTGGCGAGCTGCCGCCCTCGCGGTGGCGCCCGGAGATGTTCCTGTCGCCCCTGGGGCGCCTGTGGATCGCGCGCAGCGGGCTCTTTACGACTGATTCGCTGGGCGGCAGCTGGCGTCCGAGCTTCGATCCCCAGCGTGCGGGGATCGACGGCCAATCGGTGAGCATCGGCACGACCATGGCGTTCGTCGACGAAGACACGCTGTTCACGGGCCTGAGGGACGCCTTTGACGGCAAGACCCACCCACGCCTCTACCGGTCGACGGATGCCGGCAAGTCGTGGTCGACGGTACCGACGGGCGGTATCGGGGGCGTGGATGCGATGGAGGCTGTCGGTGGCTCGGTCTGGGCGTTCGCCACGTATTTCGATCACGAGGTCCGCCGCACGGCATTCCTGCGCAGTGCCGATGGAGGCGTGACGTGGACCCGCGCGTCACTCCCTCCCGATCTGCGCGACGTCACCCATGTCTATCGTGTCACGTCAACGGTGGCGTACCTCTCGACGAGTGGCGATAGCGCACACGCCGCGTTCTGGTGGACGGGCGATACGGGCGCCACGTGGCAGTCGATTCCCACGCCACGCGACCAGAAGGTCAACGATGTCCCGGAATTGGGGACACGCATCGAGCGTATCGCGACCGTCGGGAAGTGGCTCGTCGTGCGTGAGTATGGCGCGGTCTTCGTCACCCGCTCCGACAGCATACGCTGGCGCCGATTGCCGGATCTCGGAGATATCGCCGCGGATCGCGAGCGCGATCAACTGTTCGCGCTGACTAAAAGCCATCAACCCGAGATGCTCGACGCCCATCTCAAGGTGATCTGGCAGTGCCGCGACAAGATCGCGCCTCCCGATGACATCGAGGGCGTCCTGGCGCGGGACGGCGTGGGCTACGTCTGGATGAGTGGCGGCACGATCTACGAAGCCCGCGATGGGACCCTGCGCGATCGCCAACCACGGCCGTAGCCGTTCGCCAGTGCCACGTCGGCGCGGCGCTCGGCGTCGAGTGCCGCTTCCCGGTCGCCCAACGCGTACTGCGCGCGCGCGATGAGCAGGTAGGCCTCCCCGGCAAACGCGCTGCGGCTGGCGGCTAGGGAGTCGACCATCGCCGCGCGGAGCCCGAGGCGCGCGAGCGAATCCGCGCCGCGGACGTCGCCGGCCGCGAGCCGCCACTCGCCCGCGAACACGAACGCCATGGCGAACGGCGGGAGCAGCGGCTTTCCGTCGTTCATGAGCAGGGACAGCTCGTGTTCCAAAGCCTTTGAAGCGCCCGCGCGATTGCCCATCCCGCGCTGGACCCGGGCGCGCAGCATAGCCGCGGTCGCGCGCTGCCCGCGCTTTTCCGCCGGGATCCGGGCGCTCCAGCGCTGCGCCTCGACCGTGCGCCCCTGCTCGAGCCTCAGTTCGGTGACGGCAACGGCCAGCCAGGCCGAATATGCGTCAGCGCCTTGGGTCGTGTCGCGCATGGCCCGACTGAGCCAGACGTCGGCGCTGTCGATCTGCCCGAGGCGGAGCTTGACCTGACCGTACATCAAGGCCAGGATCGCGGAGACGTGCCCTGGGCCGTGCGCGAGCTCCTGCTCTCGTATGTACGGCGCCAGGTCCGAATCCAACGCCGAGAACTCACCGATCTCCGTGAGGGCGCCGGTGAGGAACGTCAGCACATTCGGGACTTGCTCCGCCATGCCATAGCCGGCCGAGTCCAGCTGGGCGACGACCTGTCGATGGTACGGGACGCTCTCGCGGGGTCGCCCGGATAGCCGAAGCGCCTCGGCGAGATCGTTGATCGTCGCGAGGCGGTCCGTCGTGTTGTCGGTCGTGTTCTCGTCGTCATTGACGATCGCAACCGCACGCCGGAGTTGCGCGATGCCGGAGTCGGGTTTCCCCGCGGCAACCAAGTACTGTCCCTCGGAATCGAGACACGCGGCGCGAATCTTGGCATCGGTGACCCGCTGAGCGCGCGCCTCGGACAGGTCGATGCCCGCGGAGTCGAGCATGTCGTCGTACGCGAAACTGTAGACCCGGAGACAGTCGGTGAACGCGATCTGCTCTGGCAAGTTGTTGCCGCGCGCGATCGCTCGCGCCCGGGCCAGCATACTGCGCTGCGCGACACGGTCGCCGGCTTCGTAGAAGCGCCCGGCCAGCCCGGCCATCACTTCCGACACGACCCACGGCTCGCGGCGGAACTGCGAAGTGAGCACGCGCTCGGCCAGGGCAATGCGCTGCGCGCTGGACAGCGGCTGACCGTCGGGCCCCCGCGCGTCTCCGGCCAACACGAGTTGCAAGTCGGAGAGCGCCGCCGACCGCCTTGCGTTCTGGATCGCGGCGTCGCGCTGCTGTCTCGCTTCCTTCATCTGCGCCACCGAGAATACCGTCGCGCCGACCAGCGCGGTCGCGACGACGGCCGCGGCAACGGTCGTGACGCGATTGCGCCGCACGAATTTCCAGGCGCGATACGCGAGCGACGCGCGACGCGCGCTGACGGGCTCGCAGCCCAAATATCGTTCGAGATCGTCGCCGAAGGCCGCGACGGTCTGATACCGCTTCTCGGGTGGTTTGCTCAGCGCCTTGGCGAGGACGGCGTCGAGATCGCCGAGTCCCAGTCGCGCGGGTTCAACGGTCAAGAGCGCGCGCGGGGTCTCGCCGGTCGGGTGGCGACCCGACAGCAGAATGTACAACAAGACACCGAGCGCATAGACGTCGGTGGCGGTGGTGACGACTTCGCCCCAGAGTTGCTCCGGCGCGGCGAGCTCCGGCGTCAGGACCCGTGTCCCCTCGACGGTGAGTTTGGCGCTTCCGCTCGCGTCGGGTTCGAGCATCTTGGCGATACCGAAGTCGAGCAACTTCACCGACCCGTCGCGCGTCACGAGGATGTTGCTCGGCTTGAGATCGCGATGGACGATGAGGTTCGCATGCGCGTGGCCGACCGCCTCGAGGACTTGCAGGACGAGACGGACGCGCTCCTCGTGCGTGAGCGCCCACTGTTCGGCGAAGACATCGATCGGCTCGCCGTCGATGTACTCCAGTACTAGGAACGGCTGCCCGCTCGGGCTCAGACCGGCGTCGAGGAGTCGCGCGATCCCCGGATGCGCGAGTCGCGCGAGCACCGAGCCCTCGCGGCGAAAGCGTTCCTCTCCGGCGGCGCTGTGGAGCGCGCGATTCAAGAGCTTGACGGCGGCGCGGCCCTCGAAGCGTCCGTCCGTGCGATGGGCAAGCCATACGGTGCCCATGCCGCCCTGCCCGATCGGACGCTCCAGCGAATAGGCGCCGAGCTCGAGACCGGGCAGTTTTGTGTCGATCGGCGCGTCCAAGAACCCGCGCTCGTCGGCAACGGTCTCCGAGTCGAGGAGCGCGATCAGTTCCGCCGCCATCGTCGGCGATGTCGACGTGAGCTCCGCAAGCCACGCGGCGCGCTCGTCGTCTGGAAGATCGAGCGCGCGGTTCAGCAATGGCTCGAGTGCGGCCCACCGGTTGGCGTCGAGACTCAACACACTATGTTATACGAAATGTCCGACGCGAATGTGTCGTCACCAGGGACTGATCGTCCCAACGAACTGTTCACCGCGCTGTATAGCGAGCTCCATCGGCTGGCCGAGTACAACCTGCGGAAGAGCGGCGGCGCGCTGACGCTCGGCGCGACGACGCTCGTGCACGAGGCGTATCTCAACGTCTCGCGCCACGAGAGCGGGTTCGCCGACCGCGCGCATTTCTTGGCGTATGCGTCGCGCGCGATGCGCACGCTCGTCATCGATTACGCGCGTCGACGTCAGGCAACGAAGCGCGGGCGGCATCTGGAGATCACGTTGAGCGGCGAGGAGCCGCCGACGGCGGCGGCCGAGCGAACCGCCGTGGAGCTCGAGGAGCTCGGCGATGCGTTGGACCGGCTGGCGACGTTGGAGCCCGGGCTCGCCGAGCTCGTGGATCTGCACTTCTTCTGTGGGTTCACCTTTGCCGAGATCGCCGATGCGCGGGGCATCTCGACGCGCACCGTCCACCGCGACTGGCGGAAGGCCCGTCTGCTCCTGCAGCACGTGCTGTTGTCGGACTCGGAGGCCCATCTGCGATAGATGGGTATGCCGAATGAGCCGAACAAAATCGAGAAAGAACCCGAGAAGAAACCCGAGCTGACAGGTTTCGAGATCCTCGGTATAATTGGCGGGTGCTGATTCTCCTGGCCGCCCTGAGTGTTCTGGGCGGCGCTGACAGCCTCGATCGACCAGGGATATCGCAGGCGCTCGCGATTCATCGCGCGCGTGGGGTTCAGGACGTCCAGTACGACCTGCGACTCGACATCCGACAGCGGGATAAGGCGGTCGGACACGTCACGATCCGGTTCAATCGCTCGGACTCGGGCGATGTCCTGCTCGACTTTCGTGGGCCGGAGCTGCACACCCCACCCGGCATCACGACGGACGGCGCGCACATTCGTGTCCCTGCGTCGTTGCTCGTGCCAGGGCAGAATACACTCGATTTCGATTTCTCGGCGAACATAGCGCCGGCCGGGGCGAGCATCATCCGGTTCCACGACGCGACCGACGGCGCCGAGTACCTCTATACGCTTCTGGTTCCTGCGGACGCCAACGCACTGTTCCCGTGTTTCGACCAGCCAGATTTGAAAGCCCGGGTGACGCTCGCATTGACGATGCCACCCGGATGGAATGCAGTCGCGAATGGAGCCGCGACGCAGACTGACTCCACCGATTCAGCAGTCACAACGCATTTCGCGCCGACTGAGCGCATCAGTACCTATCTGATCGCGTTTGCCGCTGGACCGTGGGCTCGCATCACCAGCACGACGACCTCGCGACCGATCACCCTATATGTGCGGGCGTCGAGGAAGGCCGAAGTCGAAGGGGATTCGATTCTCTACCACAACAGCCGTGCGCTGGATTGGCTGGAGCACTATTTCGATCGGCCGTTTCCGTTCCAGAAGTTCGACGTCGTCCTCGCGCCATCGTTTCCGTTCGGCGGAATGGAGCATCCGGGCGCGATCTTCTACAACGAGGAGAGCTTCATCTATCGCGAGCGCCCGACGCTCGTGCAACGACTCGGGCGCGAGGCCACGATCTTCCACGAGGTCGCCCACCAATGGTTCGGCGATCTCGTCACGATGCGATGGTTCGACGATCTATGGCTCAAGGAAGGATTCGCCAGTTACATGGCGGCGGTCATGCAGGACGCGCTCGATCCGGCGTCGGGTGCGTGGAAGACGTTTTACGTGCGCACGCGGCCCGCGGCGTACGCGGTCGATGTGACGGACGGTACGACGCCGATCTGGCAGACGCTCGGGAATCTCGACCAGGCCAAGAGCGCGTATGGCCCGATCGTCTATAACAAAGCGCCGGCGATCCTCAAGCAACTCGCGTTTCTCGTCGGTGACACCGCCTTCCGCGATGGATTGCGCCTGTACTTGCGTGACCACGCGTATGGGAACGCGACGTGGCAAGATCTCTTGTCATCGGTCAGCACCGCATCGCACCGCCCGCTCGACGCGTGGGGTCGCGCCTATATTCTGCGGCCTGGTATACCAATCGTCGAGCAACACGTCAGCGCGGCGTCCATCACGCTCGTGCAACACCCCGCGCGGCCATTGTCCGGACCTGGGCCGTGGCCGATCAAACTCGATGTGGACGTCGACGCACACGCGCAACCGGTGGAGCTCCGGGCCGAGCGGACGACGATCCCTGGGAAAGCGCATTCGTTCGTATTCGCCAATGCCGGCGACTACGGATATGCCGTGATCGTGCTCGACACGGCCAGCGCGAGATGGGTCGAGCATCACATCGGCGACGTCCACGACCCATTGTTGCGGGCGCAGCTCTGGGGCGCCATGTGGGATCTCGTGCGCGACGCGCGGCTCCAACCCGATCGGTTCGTCGCGATGGCCGCGCGCGCCATCCCTCATGAGCTCGACGAACAGATCGCGACGTTTGTCCTCAACCGCACCGTGCGGGCGGTGACCGCGTATCGAGCCGATCCGGCGAGCTTGGACGCGTTGCTTCCGGCGATGGTGGACGACACGACGCGCGCGTTCGGCATTCGCAAGGCGAGCCTCGAGGCATTTCTCGGCATTGCAACGAGCCAAGAGGCCATGAACCGACTCGATAGATGGCTGGACCGTGATTCCGTTGCTGGCACGCCACTCAAGGAGCCGACCCGCTGGGGGATCGTCACCGCTCTTGTCGCGCAGGGCGCGCCGACCGCCTGGGACCGATACCGTGACGAGCAGAAGCGCGACCCGGGGACCGAAGGGAAGCGCCGCGCATTCATCGCGCAGGCGGCATCGCCGGATTCGGCCACCAAACGCGCGTACTTCACGCGGTATCTCAGCGATACGACGCTCAACGAAGAGTGGGTGACGGCGAGCCTGCGCGCGTTCAACGATCCGGAGCAGAGCGCCCTCACGCGGCGATACCTCGGGGCGGCGCTCGACACGTTGCCGTGGATCCAGACGCACCGCCGGATCTTCTTCCTCGGTCAGTGGCTCGGCGCGTTCCTCGATGGGCAAACGAGCGCCGAGGCACTGCACGAGGTCGACCGGTTCTTGGTGGCGCATCCCAAGTTACCGATCGACCTCCGTCAGAAGATCCTCCAGTCCGAGGACGAGCTGAGGCGAACGGTCCGCATCAGAAAGTCTGCAGATATCGAACGAGCGCCTGCTGCTCTCGCTCCGGCAGTTGGGTGAATCGCATACGCGCGGTGGTCGCCTGACCGCCGTGCGCCAGGATCGCGGCGCTGACCGTCTTTGCCCGGCCGTCGTGGAGGAACTCGGTCCGCAGGCTGAGTCCCATCAACGGCTCCGTGCGGAACTCCGATGGCTTTGCCGCACCCAAGCAGATGTCGGCGAGTGCGGGACCCATGTCGTGCAGCAGAAGATCCGTGTACGCGTGGACCGTCTTGCGACTGAGCGCCGCGACGGCGTTCGCACCCGTTTGCATCGATGGGACGTGGCACGTCGCGCAGCCGGTTCGCTGGAACACGGCCTCTTGGTAGTCGTTGTCGGGCGGTGGCGGTGGCGGCGCGAGGAAGCTCACGAAGTCCGTCGTCTGCTGCAGCTTGAGGAGTGAGAGGTTCGGCTCGGGCCCAAGCGCGACGCCAGGCGGGACGGTCTTGTCGCCAACTGGTTTCTCGACGCTGTCGTCCGACCCCGGCGTCGTGATGCCGATCTCGTACAAGAATGCGTCGGTGTTGAAATCCGACACGGACGGTCCTTGGTCTTTTCGCCCGAAGCGACCAATGGTTCCGTCGGACATGAGGGCAATGCGCCCGGCAGCTCGAGGGTCTTGGCGCTGCTCGAGTGCCGCTTGCGCCTTGAGCGCCGAGTCGGTGATGGCGCCGAGGAGCCCGCGGCCGAAGAGCTGCGGGGTCGTGCGGTGTCCGGTCTGCGCGTAGCTCGGAATCGGCTCGCCATTGACGCCAAGGGCGGCGATGAGTTGTGGCGTGGAGAAGAGCTCGAAGACGAATCCGCCAACCGAGTCGAGCGTGTTGCACGTCCCGTTGCTGTAGACGGAACCTTGTACCTCCACTTGGGTGCCAGCGCCGCCGTTCAGGTGACACGTCGCGCAGCCGTTCGCGTTGAAGACCGGCCCGAGCCCTGTTTGCGGTGTGAAGACGCTGTCAAAGACTTGTCTGCCAAGATGAAAGTGCGCGTACTGCGCGGATGTGAGGCCGTAGAGTGCTTGGCCCGGGTGAAACGCTGTGGCGAGCTGCTGACTCACATCGGCGGGTGGTGTCGTCGCGGTTGGCGTCCGATCGCACGCGATGACGACGAGCGGAACTACGAGCCATGAGGCGTGGCGTAGTACTCGCATAGCGACTGCTCCTACGGTTGTGGGCACTTGCACGAACGGCGGAAATACAAAGGGCCCCCGTGCGAGGATCCCGTTCGGCGGCTCGACCGGCCTGGCACGCGTGAGCGTGCGGTAGCCTCGGAGCTTTGCGTCGCCGCCTTTCGGCGGGTTTGCCCTTATCGCGGGCCTCTGGGGCCCTTGAGTCGTGCGCGGCCAATATGCGAAACGCCGGTCGTGCTGGCAACCCAGATATGGCGTGTCGTTACTTCTGGGCACACCGTCGGGTCCGCTCAGTCAACGGAATCTGGCGGCGATACACGGGCCAGAACCGGACTGGACACACGGCGTGCGTGCATGCAATGTGAAGGCAACCCCCAAACGAGAGAGAATCGTGCGCGTTATAGCCCTAGCGTTGGTCTGTCTCCCCGCGGTCGCCATTGCTCAGAACGCCCCAGTCGCCGAGGCATTTCGTGACAATGCGAAGAAGGTCGGCGATAATCTGATGGCGGCGGCTGCTGAGTTCCCGGCTGACAAGTACTCGTACAAGCCGACGCCGGCTCAGATGTCTGTCGGCGACATTGTTGTGCACCTCGCGCAAGGAAACGATTACTTGTGTGGGACGATCGGCGGCACCAAGGCTCCCCAGCGCGCGAAGCTCTCGGGGACCGATAACAAGGATCAATTGATCGCGGCGCTCAAGGAAACGTTCGCGTTCTGCGATCAGGCGCTGGCGTCGCTCGATGATTCGAAGCTCTCCGAGCAGCTGCCGTTCTTCGGCGGCAAGACCAAGTCACGGGCCTCGGTCATGACGCTCACGACTGGCGACTGGGCCGACCATTACAGCCAGTTCGCGATCTATCTGCGGCTCAACGGCATGCTGCCGCCGAGCGCGCAGAAGAAGCCCGCGGCGTAATCCTGTTCTACGGCGGCGAGGCGCTCAGCCGAACGTCCTTACTGGATGGACGGCTGAGATCGTCTCGCCGTCGGCCCGAACTGGGCCGAGGATACGCTGAGCCTCGGCGCTCGCGCGGAACGTGTCGAGGTCGACCGCGTGACCGAAGTGGTAGACGATGATCGAACCCTTGTCGTCGTCGGCCCCAAACACGACAACCCCCCGAAACCCGTGCGCCTTCGCCGCGGCGGCCGCGAGCGCGCTCACGCGCTCGGGCGCGAGAGCAACGTGCTCGAACGCGTACGCGTCCTTGGATTCCGGATCGATCGCCGCATCACCGGTGCTCGCGGCCACGCGATAGAGGCCGAGCGTACTCGACTCGGCGACATCGTCGCGCTGGGCCACGAGATGGTGATTGTCCCACGACGACTGCAGATGGTGGAACGCGGCGTGTCCTTCGATGTCCACCATCGCGATCACGCGCCGATCGTTGACGGACCGAAGCACGGCGGCAACGCGCACGCCGAGAGGCGACGAGCGTGCCTTCTCGATGAGCGTCTCGTACGCCGAGATGCCGGCGTCGACACGCTCGGCCTTCGTATGCACGACGTCGATGGCGCACCACGCGCCCGGCGCGAACGTGACCGGCACGCCGCCGGGTCGGTGATCCGCGGGGGTGTGGCGCTGCAGGTCTTCGTGGGGCCGGGTCATGTGGTATTCTCCATGCGTCCGGATATCATGCACCCACTTGCCCCGGAGGACAACTATGGACCCGACATGGCGACCTCATGAGAAGCACGGACAACTGACGACGCAGAGCGACTTACCCGATAGTGTGTACGCGTTCCCGAAGGAGCGAAAAGAGCCACTGACCGACGCGCAACACGTGCGGAACGCCGTGGCGCGGTTCGACCAGGTCCAAGGCGTGACGGACTCCGAGCGTGAACTGGCGTTCAAGAACATCGAGAAAGCCGCATCGCACTACGGCGTCAATCTCTCCGAGAAGTCCTGGCACGAGCTCATGAAATAGCGGTACCGTAAGCGCAGACGCAGCAGTACCTTGCTGCGTTTGCGCGACTCGGAACGCCTCGCGGCACTCGACGCCCTGCGGGGCGCGGCCATCCTGCTTGTCCTCGGCCGACATTACCACTTCGACCCGGGTTGGGTCGGGGTGGACCTGTTCTTTGTCCTCAGTGGATTTCTGGTCTCCGGACTGCTGTTCCGCGAGTACCAGCGGCTTGGCAGAGTGCGCGTGGGCCGGTTTCTCGCCCGGCGCGGGTTCAAGATCTACCCGGCGTTCTACGCCTTCATGCTCGTCACCGCGATCTACATGCGTCATACGCCGACGCCGCCGGTCGTGTGGGTCGCGGAATGCTTGTTCCTCCAAGGATATCTGCCGCACATCTGGTCGCATACCTGGTCGCTCGCGGTTGAGGAGCACTTCTATCTGCTCTTGGCCTTGGGCCTCGCACTGATCGTTCGGCGCGGCCGAGGGGCAGGCAATCCGTTCGCTGTCGTCGTACCGGCAACAGCAATCGTTGCGCTGGCGGAGCTTGCCGCGCGAATCCTGACGGTGAGCCGTCATCCCGGCGATCTCGTGGCTGACCTCTATCCCACACACCTCCGCCTCGACTCACTGCTCTTCGGTGTGCTGCTCTCCTATTGGTATCACTTCGACGGCGAGCGACTGCGACGGATCGTCACGTCGCACCGATGGATCATCGCCGCGACCAGTGTTGCAGCCGTCGTGCTGGTCATGGCGATGGACGTGACGAGCTCGTTCACGTTGACGGTCGGCCTCACGCTGCTGTACCTGGGATTCGGCGGAGCGCTCCTGCTGGCGCTCATGACGCCGATGCATGCCGCGTGGCGCCCGCTGGCCTGGATCGGGACGTACTCGTACGCGATCTACTTGTGGCACGTGGCGATTCTACGGTGGGCGCCACACGTGCTGGACCGGCTGTTCCACTGGGCGCCGGGTCCGCTCCCGGCGTTCGCGATCTACGTTGGCGGCGCGCTCGGCGTCGGTGTCCTCATGACTCGCCTCATCGAGCGGCCGTTCCTGACCCTGCGCGATCGGTGGATCCCGTGAGCAATGCCTGCCCGAAATCGATCGGGATGGCGAAGTTCGATCCGCCGAACTGACGCAGGATGGCGAAGTTGATGCCGATCACTTTGCCTTGGTCATTGAACAGCGGGCCGCCGGACCCGCCGGATGTCGTCTGGGCATCGTAGACGATCTTATCCGCGAGCACATCGCCGATGTGGCCCTGGGTCGTGGTCGGCCGGATGAGATGGCGCCGGGCGAGCTCCTCCATGACCTGCGATGGATCGCCTTTCGACGCGTGCGCGATCGACTGGATCGTCTCGGCCCCTGCCCGCGCGAGAATCGCGTCGATCGCGGTTGGATACCCGAGGAGGACGACGGGCGCACCACTGATCGCCGCGCCCTGCTCGTCGGCGAGAGCCACCGTTTTGATCCCGAGCCCGGAGACGTCGCCTCTCACGATCGCGACATCCGCGGTCGTGGAAATCCGCTCGGTATCGATAGTGATCCCGTGCGGGACACCGGGGAAATACGCGCGCATCTCGGTCACCACCGGGTCGAGCCCCTGGCTCAGGAGCTCTTTGATCTCATCGTTCTGCCACCATGGCTCCGCCACGTGATGATTCGTGAGAATCTCGCCGTTGGCCGAGGCCAGAAACCCGGTGCCGAACGCATCGATGTGCACTTCCGGGCCATAGCCGGTCAAGCTCACCAGCGGATTGTTGTGCTCGTCGACGGTCGGCCCACCGCTGTCGGTCATACCAGCATAGTGGAGCTTTTGTCCGCTCGTGTGATCGCGGAACGCGAGCGTGATGTGAATCAGGCACACGCTCGGCTCGTACGTCTGGATGATCGTCTGCGCGACGCTGCCCTCGGACTCGAGCTTCGAGAGACGGCTCTGCACCACGCTGTCGCTGGCCTTCCGCGACATCTGTATGAGCTGCGATTGCGTGAGCATGCCCGATTGCAGTCTCGTGATCGCGGCATAGACGCGGGCATCTTGCACTTGCGTACGCCGATAGAAATACGCCGACACGAGGCCGGCGACGATCAAGACGGCGATCGTCAGCAGCGCGCCGACGCGAACCGTGCGGCGCTCTTCGTTCACCGCCGTCACGACCTGCTCCGTCGCCTTGCGATCTTCTTCGGCTCGCCGCAACTGCTCCCGTTCGCGCAACTGCGCCCGGATCCGCGACAGGAGCTCATGGGGCTCGAAGGGCAGCGACAGCGCGTCGTCGGCGCCGAGGTCGAGCCCGCGGGCCCGCTCGGAGGCTCCGCCGTGCGAGAGCATCACCACGCGAATCTCGCGCGTGCGCTCCGTACCCTTGATCTCGGAGAGGAGGTCGCAGCAGTCGAGATCCGGCGGGTCGGCGCCGAGCACGACGAGGTCTGGCTCGAACGCCAGAACTGACTTCATGCCGCCGCTCACGTCCGTCGAAACCTCGTAGCCCGCTTCGTTCAGGGCGGTGACGATGCTCCCCCTGAGCTGCTCGTCGGATTCGACCACCAGCAGCTTGCCCGCGTTGGTTGCCATGCGTGCAATTTGACAGGTGCACCGATTCGATGCGTAGGTGAGTCGAATCGGGCTACGTCCCGGCCGGGTCATTTTGACCTCGGCCGCTTACCCGCTTGCAGGACCGAAGGTTACGGGCGTGTTAACAACTGGTAGCGCAGGCCCGGCACCTGCCTGTAGTGGGGGGCATGACGCTACGACTCCTGCTTACCGCTACGCTCACGGCGGCCACGGCGTGCACGCTGCGCGCCCAAAGTGCCCCGGCGACTCGTGATCCGCGCTTCACCTGGGGTCTCATCGGCGGCGCCGCCGGACTGCGCTCCGATGCATCGCAACAAGCCGCCAGCGCGCTGTTCGAATACAAGCCCGTCACATGGCTGACGCTGTCCGCCACTCCCTCGGCGGATCGTGTCACCGTGCCATCGACCACCGGCAATGGCTCCGTCTCGAGCATCGGTCCCACCGACCTACCGCTCGGTATAGCCGCGGAGCATGACATCCCTCACGTGCCGTTATCGCCCACGCTCGGCGCTGGTGTCGAGCTCAGTCTTCCGACGGGCAATTCATCGGTTGGACTGGGCAGTGGGCAACTTGGTGTCGCCGGTGAGCTCGGCGCGGGCATATCGCCAATCGACAACCTCTCGCTCGACCTCAATCTGTGGCATCCGTTCGCGGGCGACGGCATCAACGGCGCGCTCGACGCACCGCGTGCGACGTCGATCGATCTCGAGGCGGGCTACGACTGGACCGATCGATTCACGACGAGCGTCGGCTACTCGACGGACGTCGGCCCAGCCGACTCCGGCGTCGTGTTACCGCAGTCGATCGCCGCCGGATTCGTCGTGGCGTTCGCCAAGCCGCTCGCCCTGACCGTGAACGGCGCGCGCGGGATCACGAGCGGCGCGCCGCGCTGGGTGATATCGGTCGGGATCGGCACGGCGTTCTCCGGTATCAATCCGGTCGGGCCAAACTCACTCTTCGGGCGACTCAAACACGCCCTTGGCCGGAGCGCCAATCGTGGCAACGGCAAGAATATAGTCGGGAAGTAGCCGCACTAATCCCGCCGATCGCTTCGCCCGTCTACCGCCATCATGGTCGCTTGCATCATCGCGACGACCGACTCCGAGCCCACGACGCGCAGGTCGCCGGTGCACACAGTCAACGTGCGGCCGGCTCGTACGACTCGCCCGCGCGCCTGAAACGTCGCGCCCTGCGCGGGAGCGATGAGGTTGACCTTGAACTCGACGCTCAGGACCGCCCGGTCCGGTGGCATGAGGGTCAGCGCGGCGTATCCGCAGGCGCTGTCGATGATCGACGTGACGACGCCGGCGTGAAGGAACCCGTGCTGCTGAGTCAAGTCGGCGCGAAACGGGAGCTCGATCGAGACCTCGCCTGGCTGAACGGTCGTCATGCTGGCGCCCAATGTCGCCATGAACTGTTGCTTGGCGAAGCTGGCCCGGACGCGGGCCTCGTAGTTCGGGTCGGTGGGGGGCATGTCGGGTCTCGTTGGCCTTTTGCGTTTGCTTGAAGAGGAGGCCAAATGATACGAATCCCACAGTGGAATATCACCATCGCGTACTCGTTCACGGAAACCGCGCGGAGTCAAGCCGCCAAGGTGTACGAGGAACGGGTCCGGCTCGCGGTCAACGCGATCATGAGAACGGACACCGGCCGCGCGCTCTTGCAGACGTTTCGCAGCGGGCTGTCGAAAGACCAGTCCATCTGGATCGTGCCGTACACGGACGAGAACGACTACTGCAACTCGCGCACGGGCCCGTTTTACTCGACGGATATTCCGACGGGAAAGGTGTGGACATACGAGGGCGTGCGGATCCAGTACTCCCCGGAGCGCTGGGCGGTAGATGATTGCGGCTGGTATCCGGGGCAACGGCACGAGGAGGTGTTGTTCCACGAGATGGTCCACGCGTCTCGCAACCTCAACGATCCTTCGTACGACAATACGCCCCTCGATCTCATGGGGGATTACGAGGAGTTTCTGGCCGTCCTGATCACCAACATGTTTCGCTCGAACAATCGCGCGACCAAGTTCCACCGGGACTACGTGTACAAGCTTCTTGTCGATCAGCGCGAGGCCTATCTCTTTTTATCGTCGAGGCGCCCATACATCACGGCGCTCGAATCGTTACTGGACGACAATTTGGTGTCCGCGATGACGCCGATGAAGACGGACTACAACCCCTTTCGGGACTTCGACAAGATCAAGGCCGACTACACGGGGATCCAGGAGCTATGGAGCCAGATCAACCCGCTCGTCGGACTTCGGGAATCCGAGCGATTGCGGAAAATCGGCGAGCTGCTCGAGCAGCAGCAGGACATGTCGGTGAACAGCTCATCCAAGGTGATCCAGCACCGATGAGTCGGGCCGGCGAGGCAGCGTAGCGAAAAACGTCGCGCCGGCGCCGAGCGTGCTTGTGACGCCGACGGTGCCGCCTTGCGCTTCGACCAAGCGCTTGACCAGCGCAAGGCCGAGCCCGGTGCCGGCGTGACGCTTTCGGGTACCGGCGTCCAACTGCTCGAACGCCGTGAAGAGACGTGGGATGTCCTGCGGCGCAATCCCGATGCCCGTGTCCGTTACTTCCAGTCGGAAGGTCGCGCCCGTCGCAAGCATGCGGACCGTCACGCGCCCGCCGGCGGGCGTGAACTTGAGGGCATTGGAGACGTAGTTGTAGAGCACTTGCTTGAACCGGGCGGCATCCACGACGACGACGGTCAGCTCGCCGTCCACGTGCGACTCGACATCAATCTTCTTCTCCGCGGTGCTCGAGCGGAGCACGCCGAGAATCTCGGCCACGAGCTGCGGCAGATCGACCTTCTCGGGGAAGAATTGCAGCTTGCCAGCCTCGATCTTCGAGAGATCGAGGATGTCGTTGATCAACTGCAACAAGTGCCGGGCGCTCGTGAGCACGTCACCCAGGTATTCGTCGTGCTCCGGACTCGTCGGCGCGACCTTCTTGTCATGAAGGATCTCGCTGAAGCCGATGATGGCGTTGAGCGGTGTCCGCAACTCGTGTGACATGTTGGCGAGGAACTCGCTCTTGAGGCGGCTCGCCTCCTGGGCGCGCCGCGATTCGACGTCGGCCCGCACGGCGTGCATCTGCAAGTCGGCCGCCCGGCGCTCGTCGGTCTGATCGCGGAAGACGAGGACTACGCCGCTCGCCTGCCGCGAGTCATCGCAGATCGGCGCGCCGCTATCGGCGATCGGGATTTCTGTACCGTCACGCGCGACCAGCAACGTGTGATTCGCCAACCCCACGACGGTTCCGCGACGGAGGACCAGCTCCACTGGATTCTCCACCCGTTCGCGTGTCGTCTCGTTAATGATGTGAAAGACCGTCGGCAGCGGGCAGCCTATTCCCTCGGCTTCGGACCAGCCGGTCAATCGCTCGGCGACCGGGTTCATGCGCACGACGCAGCCTGCCAGATCGGTCGCGATGACGGCATCCCCGATGCTGTCGAGGGTTGTCGACAGGCTTCGCTCTGATTCGCGGAGCGCCTTGTTGCTCCCTTCCAACTCATCGTTCGTGGCTTCCAGCTCCTCAGCCAGCGCCTGCGCTTCGTCAACCTGCTCTTCCAAGGCATGCCTGGACTCGATCACGCGCGACGACATCCGCGTGAATGCGTCGACGAGGCGTCCGACTTCGTTGCCGGGCGCGGACTCGATCGCGATCGGGGTCACCGTCAGTTCTTCGCTCGACGCCATGCGCTCCGCGGCCGCGGTCAATGCCACGACTGGCCGCGTGATACGGCGGCTCACCACGATGCCGCCAGCGATACCGATCAATGTGAAGAGCACGGCCAGGGCCCCCATGTCGATCAACAACCGCTGCATGGGCGCGAAGAGCGCGGCTCGAGGCTGCGCCACCCAGAGGATCCATGGTGTGCCCTGAATTGGCAGTGCCACACCTAATCCGTCGCCCCACGTCGGCGAGTCGTATACCGTCGTCGTCCCGGCCTTGAACGGTGGAGGAGCCGGCTGCGGTCGGTCCAGGTCGGACCAGACGCCGCCCGGCTCGGACGTGCCGACCAACAGCACCGAGTGCTGCCCGATGAGATCCTTGAGTGGTTTCGCGCCAGCCGTGGCGATGTAGGACGACCAGGTGAGATACCCAATCGGCTGACCGCCGCGTGTGACCGGAGTGAAGGACGCCAAGTACAACGAATCCCCGGCCGCCAGAATAGGAGAGATAGCCGCTCGGGTTGGACGCGCATCCAGCGCATGACGGAGCCAACCATCCGGTGGTGGGCGCCCCGTTATGCTATCCACGGCGAGCTCACCGCCGAGCCGACGGATCTCCACGCGAGTACCGACCGTGCCGGCCGTTGACTGCAGGGCGGTGATTGCGCGCCGCGCCGAGGACGGATTGCCACCGCTGGTCAGGTAGCGTTGGATCGCGGTGTCCGCGGAGACCTTTCGCGCCCGCTCAAAGTCCTGGGCGGCGGATTGCACGAGCAGGTTCGCGACGGTCTTTGCTGACGCCGTGATCCGCGCGCTGGCATCGCTCAGGATGATCCGCTCCGTGCGGACATAGGCGGTCCACGCGAACGCCGCGACGGTCGCCAGCACGAGGGCGGAGATGAGAAGCGGCAGCTCGCGCTCTATGGAGCGCCAGCGGACGGGCGGCCGCGGCGTCATTGCGATTCAAGCATGGTGCTGTCTCATGACCGAGACAACACTGGATACGTCACGCCGAGCCTACTCCTTTGCCAGCAACGAGTTCGGCGGACCAGTCTTTATGCGGTGCTCCGACGTAGGGAAGTGGTGAGACATGAGTGCTAGCCGCGCATATTCTATTCCCGAGGCTTTCATGGAAATGCGTAACGTGAACGTCGATCCGTACCCGAGGCTGCTGTCCGCCGTGAGGTCGCCACGGGATCTCGCCATCCTAGCGCTCTGTGTGACTGTCGCGGCCACAGCCATCGCCTGTGCCGGCGGCCGTCCCGTCTCGCAGAGTCCCGTCACAGTCGGACCGTCGCGCGTATTCACGGCCGGCTACCGCAACGTGAGACCTCTCGCAGAGCTCGCCGCGCTGAGCTGCCCCTCGTCATGCGCCACGCCCGAGCGCTGCGCGATACGACGTACGAGCTCAGCGACTCAGCCTCGCAGATCGTCGTGATGGACACGAGTCTCGGCCGTGCGGAGCTCGTCCGACTGACGATCGCCGGATCGTTGTCCGGGCCTACGACGGTCTCTGTCCGCGACGCCGCATCCGGACCCGCCGCGGACACGCTGTCCGACGAGTGCTCCCGTCGGATCTTCGCCGCCATCGACCACTATCTGGTCGCGGAGCACGAGGGTGATTCAACAACGCTCGCCGCTGATCCGCTTGAGATCGGGCCGACCCCGACGACCTTCGCGGTGTTCGGCGGTATCCCTGCTCAGGGACCGAGGAACGAGCTCGCGATTGCGCTGCCGCCTCAATATCGGGTCGATCTCGTGCGGAACCACCACTCCACGAGAAATGGCTTCGCCGTCTACGGGCCGGACAGCATCGAGGTCGTGTTCCATGCTTTCGTGCTAGCGAATGATAGCTCACGCCGCGAGCTCCGTTCGAACGGCTACGCGTTTGGCTCGAAGACACGCGGTCCGGAGATGCGATTCTCCGAGCGAGTGACGGCGACGCCATTTGCCAGAATACGAGGCGTCGAGATCGTCGCAAACGCGGTCATACGCGTCGATCATATCGTGTGGTGGACTGGCGATCCCTCAAAGCGGATCGTTTGGCCGTAAGAAGTGAGCCGTGCGCGTCTCTTGTCCGTCTGTCGGCGAAGAGACGGTGAGGAGATGCCCGGGCGTTAGGGTGCGTCCATGCCGACCCTACAACACCTGCTGGCGCTTCTCGTCGCAACCGCGGCGGCCGTCCCAGCGCACAGTCAATCACCGATGTCTTTGCCAACCGGAGTGTTTCGCTCCGGTCCCGCTACGATCACCCTGGCCGCTGACGGATCCACGGACATGGTCATGCCCACGGCCGAATGGAAGGGATCCGTCCGGACGCATGCCGACACGGCCTGGGTCTCCGACCAGTCCCCTGCCTGCGCCGACGCCGGCCCGGGTCAGTATCTCTGGTCAGCGACCGACACGGTGTTGACGCTCCAGCCGATCAGCGATCCCTGCCAGCCTCGTCTCGCCAGCGGTTTGCTCGTCTGGCACCGTGTGCCCAGCGAGCCGACGGTTCTGACGATTACCGCGCGCGACTACTCCTTCGAGGCATCCGACACCATCACCGCCGGGCCTATCACGATTCGACTCCGCAATGCGGGACAGGACTATCACGAGGTGGATCTCGTGCGATTGACGGACGGACACACGATGGCCGACGTCGCCCATGCGATGGATGCGCGCCAGCACGTGCCGTGGGTGGCCGAGTTGGGCGGCGTTGCCGCTGTCGCTCCGGGTGACGATGCGGCAGTCACCATCGACGTGCCGGCTGGATCGTACGTTCTGATCTGTGGCGTCCCTGATGCACACGGGACACCGCATGCGATGAAGGGCATGATGCGCACACTGGTCGTGACGGGCCCGTCGACCGCCACCATGCCGCATCCCGACGTCACGGTCGACATGCGCGAGTATGGATTCGCGTTGTCGCATCCGCTCACGGCTGGAGCACACATAGCGCTCGTCCGGAATATCGGCGCCGAGCGTCACATGCTCGTTCTCCTCCGCTTGGCGCCAGGCAAATCCGCCGCCGATGTCGTCGCCTGGGACCACCACCGGAACGGCCCACCGCCCGCGCGGCCGATCGGTGGTGTCGCTGAGATGGATGCGGGCACCGCCGTACTGATGCCGATGCAGTTCTCAGCGGGTCGCTACGCGTTGATTTGCTTTGCGGACGCTCCGGACGGCACGTTGCACGCCGACCACCACATGGTCAGCGAATTCACGATCACGCCCTGAGCTACGGCAAGAGCGAGAGTTGCCCTGGGCCGGCCAACGCGATCATGAGGTTCATCGTCACGAGCGTCAGATCGTAGTGCCAGCCGTAGCCGTCTTTGCCCCAGAAGCCCGTGTGCCAGACGAAGATTTTCTTTTGGATGGCGCCGGCCATAATAAGCATCAGTCCGAGCGCCGCCCAGCGCGCGAACACGCCGAAGATGAGCCCGGCGCTGCCGGCCAGCTCGGCGACCCCGATGAACATCATGAATGCGGGCGGCAAGCCATTGAGCTTGCCGCGCCCGACGGGATCCTTCACCGTGCTCCAGCCACTGGTGAGGAAATCGGTCGAGATGATGAGCCGGAGCGCAAGCGCACCGAAGTCGTACGGCTGCACGTCTCCGAATCTAGCGGGAACGCGTGGCTTGCGCTGTACTATCGAGGGAGAGCGACACCGTGCGCTCTGTGCGACCGATTCGAAGGCGCACCTCCAGGCGCTGCGGACTCGTGGGTCTGACCGACGGTCGCAGGAGACGATGCGCGGCGACGTGCGCCGGGATGCCGGGGCTCGAATGTGAGAGATCAATCGAGAAGATGTGAGACTGACCGATGGCAATGAGATGGGTGTCGCCGGGCAGCATGAGAAGCTCGCTGACCAGCTCCGGTGTATCCGACACTTCGATGAGCTGACCGGAGAGGCCCGACAGCGGGTTGGGCGCAAGGGAGACGGCCGACTCGAGCAGAAAGCCGGCCGTGGTTGCCGGACACACGGTGGTTGACCCACCAGTGGCATCACAGATCGCGTATGTGCCGACGAATACACTGGTGCCGGCGCTGGTGAGCGTCGCCGCCGGATTCGCGCCATATGGGGCCAGTTGGATACTGAGCGAGCCCACGTACGAGCTCGGGGTGAAGAGATTCAGCCCCACCGTGATCGCCGTGCCGGTGCCGTTGGCAGAAGCCGGTGGCGAGAGATTGAACCCTGGCACGGGCACAGACGAGATCGTGTGGGTCGTCGCATCATATATCGACAGGTACTCGGTACCGATCCCGGGCAGTACCACTTTCGTCCTGTCGCCACTTCGTCCGAAAAATCCAGCGACAGGAAGCGGCACCGTACTATCGCTCACGGTGGTCAGGTTGAGCTCGACGACGCCAGTGAAGCCTGGCCCCTCAGCGCCGATAATGGCGTGGTTATCAGCGGCGATACGGACCGCGGCCGCGTAACCGAGCACGTTGGTCGTGTCACCCGGCGTCGCGTCGAGTGCGCTCAGGTGCAGCGTGCTGATGGGATGCGGCGCCGTGGCCAAGTTGACGAACGCCACGTCGGCCGTGTTGGTGAGGGAGGCGATGAGGGTGTCACCGCCGGGCGTGATGTCGAGATCGATGGGTGGAACGGGTAGCACGATCGGTTGCTGGTACGACATCGTCGCCAGCGAGAAGACGGCGATACCCGGGCGTTGGTGCTCCACCATGTACAACACGTTGCGTTTGGCATCGTAGACGATGTCGTCCGGTATCGTGTCGAGCGACCCGGTCACCGTGGGGTGATGCACGTACTGCGCGATGGCCGTTGGCCCGAACGACTCAGTCGTGAGGTTGTCGTCGACATCGCGCGCAAAGGCCGTCAGTTCCGGTGCTGTGCCGGCGAGCGTCGCGGGCACCGTCATGGGCATCCCGGTGATCGCCGAGGTGCCGGTCACCGCGATCGAGTCCCGAAGATTGGCGGGTGGGCCGAGCGCCCAGCCGGCCCAGGCAACGGCGTGGTTATCGCCGACCGCCCACTGGATGCTGTCGCCTCCAGCGACAAGCGCAAAGGGTCCGAACGCGTACACTGGCAAGGCGGCCGGTTGCGTTGCCGGAAACACGAAGGCAACGAGCGTCGGAGGGCGCGTGTCTTGAATCTTGACCGACGCGCTCGAGGAGTCACCAAAAGTCGGGAGAACGGCGGTCAGGGTGAACGTCCCATCGGGCGCGTTGGCGGGGATGATGACGGCTACGCCGACCGCCTGCGAGCCCGAATCAGGTACCGCCGGGACCTGCGTGCTGTCTGTTGCCGGTTGGCCGCCGTTGAATGCGAACCGGAGGAGCAGCGGATCGCCGACGACGTTGCTGGAGAAGGACAGGGCAAAAAGGACTGTGTCACTCTGAGCGGCCGATGTCGTGATAGCCGCCACATTCACGCGTGGGGCGTTGATGGGTGAGCTGGGGCCGGCGCTGCTACAGGCTGCGAGCGCGACGAAAAGGGCCCAAGAGCATCGCATCTGGCTCGTCCGCGTCGGAGAGGAACGACGAGCCAATGTGCGTTATGGCTCAGCTCGACGCAAGCCGCGCGCGGGCCACTTGGTGGCGGCTGATCACTGTGGCCCATGCGTCGTGGCGATCTGCTTGGTGCGCGGTCCAAGGTCCCGTTGATGCGTGACGCCATCGAGGCCCACGAAGAACGTCATCACACCTGAGGACCGGTATTCGGCTGGATACGCGACGAAGGAGACCGCACCACCCTTGGCGCTCACCATCCGATAGTAGTAGCCGTGGAATGGCGTCGGGTCATGCGCCGCGCCGGCCTGCGCGAGGAGTGGACCGATCGGGCTGCGGAGGCTTCCGTGGTCCTCTTCCCAGTACAGGCCATTGTGCTGGCCGCTGTCGCTGACGAACTGGTGAGCATAGTGCCCCATGGTCGCCAGGTATTCCTTCTCCGCGTCGACCAACTCCTGGCACACTTGCGCGGCTTTCGTCTCGTTCTCGCCGATTCTGCGCATCAAGACTTCTTGTCGCCCGGCGTTCGCATCGAATGACCAGTGGCCGTCTGTGTGCAGGATCGGCACCGGGAACGGCCAGTTTTCCGCGCCGACATAAAGCACGGTCGAGCCGTCCGGCTCTCTGGTCAGGCGATGCATCTCCTGGTATTTCTCGACGAACTTGCGCCGGTCCGTCTCGTCTTGACTGTCGTCGCCGGTGGAAATGAGATCGGGGTCGCCGAGCACGTCCGCCAGGGCCCGCCGGTCATTGTTCTCGACAGCGGTCACGAGCGCTTGAGCGGCGTCTTGGGCCGAGGGGAACGTGGTTTGCGCCGCAGCAATCGACGCGGTGAGTATGACCAGCGCGGCGCAACCGACGCTCGAGTATGTGCGTTTCATTGTCCTTCTCTCCTAATCGAGTTAATGGTGTCCGCCGCCGCCGGAGCTGGCGTGTCCCTGCGCGGAAAAGCCCCGGGTCGTTCCGCCGTGCCCAAAGCCACTGAAGGCGCCGGACCGCGTCCCGCCACGAGGCATACCGCGTGGCTGCGCGAAACCGCGCGCAGCGTCATGATTGAATTCCGGTGGCGTTCGATTGACGACGGTGCGCCGGTTGATGAACGTCGCGCTGTGCGAGACGTAGGGTCGATGATCGAAGCCCACATGGTGGTGGTGCCAGTCGGCATCCCAGTGGTGCCAGCCCCAACCGAAACCACCGTACACGCCGAGGCCGATGCCGACACCCAAACCCCATGCGAACCCGGAGCCGTCGTAAAAGATGCCAGGTACTCCGACCCAACCTGGATAGACGAGAAACGGGTCGCCGTAGATGGTCCACGGGTCATAGGCGGGGACGTAGACGACGTCGGGGTTCGTGGGCTGGATGACGATCGTGCTGTCTTGGGTCGTGACTTGCTCTTGCGCATCGCTGGCGAGGTTGCCCGCCTGTTGGGCACGCTGACGCATCACCTGCACGGCGGTCATCACGTCGGACTGTTGATTGACGTAGGAGTCGCCGAGTGATGACGTCCAGGCGATGTTCTTGTCCATGTTCGTGAGGACCGACGGGAACTGCGTGAGGGCCTTTACGCTCGGGTCCCAGGACTGACCGTCCACGGCGTTGCCGAGGTCATCGCCCTTGAGGTCCGCGTGCTGCTGCATCCAGCGGTCGGCTTCCACGACTTCCGCCGGATACGTGGATGCGGTGAGGATCTGCGCCACCAGCGCATCCGGGTACAGGGCGATCGGCGCCACGAGTTGTTGGAGCTGTTGCGGAGTTTGTTGCGCCGAATCGACGGGTTGCTGGGCGATCAGCGACCGCTGCATCGCCGCGAGCATGAAGACTATGATCCACGTACGCATAGGTTACTCAGCGTTGACAGAAGAAAAGCCCAAGTCGCGCGCGTACGGCGCCAGGACCGGCCGTAAGAATCGTCGCGCGCGGAACAAACGCGATCGGACCGTGCCGATCGGGATGTCGAGGATCATCGATGCGGCCTCGTAGCTCTGCTGATCGATATCGACCAGGATGAGCGCGGACCGATAGGGCTCCGAGAGCCGATCGATCGCGTCCCAGAGCATGGACTGCAGCTGCCCATCGCGCGGATTGCTGTCGGTCTCACCGACCAGATGTTCCATCGAGTCGAGCGAAACCGCGTCCCGGTCGAACGGACGACGCGCACGCTGTTTCATCCGTATGAACCGGTGATAGCAGATGGCGAACAGCCACCGCCGGGCGCTCCGGCCCGGTTGGAATGTCTGCCAGGACCGGAAGGCGCGGAGATACGTCTCCTGGACCAGATCCTCCGCGTCTTCGCGATCGCGCATCAGCGCCATCGAAAACCGGAAGAGATCATCGAACCAGCGCAGCGCTTCTCGCTCGAACGTCGCGTCGGGACTGTCGTCTCGGGTCATTGGTGTGTCCTCCGATGACCAGACTAGCGCGAGCCGGCACCTCGGCCCATTACAGTTTTCTGTGAGGGCGCGACGTAATGGAAAGACGTGATAGCGCCGTCCACCCCCCACAGACGAGTGTGCATCATGCACACCGTATATGTGGTCGATGACGACGTGCGTGTCCGCGAGGCGTTGGAGGAGCTCCTGTCGTCCGCGCAGTTCGCCGTCACGACCTTCGGTTCGGCAACCGAATACCTCGCGTTTCCGCGGCCGGATGGGCCGGCGTGTCTTGTCTTAGACCTCGAGCTGCCGGACGCGAACGGCCTCGATCTGCAGCATCGCCTCTCCACGGATGCGCATCCGCCGATCGTCTTCCTTACCGGGTATGCCGATGTGCCGCGCTCCGTGCGGGCGCTCAAGGCGGGAGCGGTCGACTTCTTGACCAAGCCGTTCAGCGATGCGGAGCTGCTGGCCGCGATCGATACGGCGATCGCGCGCGACCGCGACGCGCGCCGTGAGCGCGCCGCGTTGGAGACGCTGCGGCACGGATGGTCGGCGCTCACGCCGCGGGAGCGTGAGGTCCTCCCATTCATGGTGCGAGGGCTGCTCAACAAGCAAGCGGCGGCAGCGCTCCAGATCAGTGAGGTGACCTTGCAGATTCACCGCCGCAATGTGCTGCACAAGATGCACGCCGGATCGCTCGCCGAGTTGGTGCGGATGGCCGGACGACTCGGGATCACATGACCCCCGTCGTAGCCGTCGTCGACGACGACCCTCGCGTGCTGGAGTCCCTGGAGAACCTTCTCGAATCAGCGGGCTACCGCGTCCGATTGTTCCCCTCTCCAGGGGCGCTGCTGGTCGCATGCGACCTCGCGCACACCGACTGCCTCATTAGCGATATTCGCATGCCGATCATGGATGGTCTCGCGCTCGCGCAGGTGGTGCATCAATTATTTCCCGAGCTGCCGGTGATTCTGATCACCGCCCGCGACCTGCCGAGCGAGACTATCGCCAACCGCCCGGGCATTCACGGCTGCTTCCATAAACCCTTCGACGCCCAGCAGCTGCTGGCGGCCGTCGCATCGGCAATCATGAAGAGACTGCCGCCGTGATCCGAATTGCGGTATTGTCAACGGGATGATCGCGCTCCGAGTAGTGATCGTCGCCGCGGTGCTCGCCCTGCTGTGGGCGCTCCATCTGCTCCGGGTCAGGGCATTGATGCTCCGGGAGCGACGGTTTCGGGAAGTCCTGGACACGCTTCCGGCGATGGCGTTCATCATGCAGCCGGACGGCACCCGGAGCTGGGCCAATCAGTGGACGCGGAACTATACCGGGTTGAGCCAGGACGTCGCGTCGCGCGCTGCCCGACAACGGTTGGTACATCCCGATGACCTCGAGCGCATGAACGCCACCTGGGAGAGGGCGTACGCGACTGGCGAGCCCCTCCAGTTGGAGGCCCGACTCTTTGGCCCGGATGGGACCTATCGCTGGTTCCACACCAGGGCTGTACCGGTCAAGGACCAGCACGGACAGATCACGAAGTGGTGCGGCATCTCGACCGACATCGAGGACCGCAAGCAAGCCGAGCACGAACGCGAGCGACTGCGCGCGCTGGAGGCCGAGCTGGCGCATATCAATCGCGTGAGCACGATGGGCGAGCTCACCGCCTCATTGGCGCATGAGATCGCCCAGCCGATCACGGCCATGGTGACGAACGCCAGCGCGGCGTTGCGAT